>ERZ827471.1994-NODE-1994-length-10407-cov-6.675328_pt1 | contig 10407 bp, 10 predicted proteins | sample MGYA00519772_ERZ827471 | MGnify/ENA primary metagenome ERZ827471 (study PRJEB31778, sample SAMEA3449315) | human gut metagenome | biome: human gut; feature: human-associated habitat; material: faeces | place: United Kingdom | collected 2010/2012 ... | reverse complement strand
TAAACAAAATGATTAAAGTAGGTATTAATGGATTCGGACGTATCGGACGTTTCGTATTCCGCGCTGCAATGAAGAGAAACGATATTCAGATCGTAGGTATCAACGACCTTTGCCCGGTAGATTACTTGGCTTACATGCTGAAGTATGACACTATGCACGGCCAGTTCGACGGTACTATCGAAGCTGATGTTGAAAACAGCAAGCTGATCGTTAACGGTCAGGCTATCCGCATCACTGCAGAAAGAAACCCGGCTGACTTGAAATGGAACGAAGTAGAGGCAGAATACGTTGTTGAATCTACTGGCTTGTTCTTGAGCAAAGACAAAGCTCAAGCTCACATCGAAGCCGGCGCAAAATATGTTGTAATGTCTGCTCCTTCTAAGGACGACACTCCGATGTTCGTTTGCGGTGTTAACGAAAAGACTTACGTTAAGGGTACTCAATTCGTATCTAACGCTTCTTGTACTACCAACTGCTTGGCTCCTATCGCTAAGGTATTGAACGACAAATGGGGTATCACTGACGGTTTGATGACTACTGTTCACTCTACAACTGCTACTCAGAAGACAGTTGACGGTCCTTCTATGAAAGACTGGAGAGGTGGTCGTGCTGCTTCCGGCAACATTATCCCGTCTTCTACCGGTGCTGCTAAGGCTGTAGGTAAAGTTATCCCGGCATTGAACGGCAAACTGACTGGTATGTCTATGCGTGTTCCGACTTTGGACGTATCTGTAGTTGACTTGACAGTTAACTTGGCTAAGCCCGCTACTTACGCTGAAATCTGCGCTGCCATGAAGGAAGCTTCTGAAGGCGAATTGAAGGGTGTTCTGGGTTACACTGAAGATGCAGTTGTTTCTTCTGACTTCTTGGGTGACACTCGCACTTCTATCTTCGACGCTAAGGCTGGTATCGCTTTGACTGATACTTTCGTTAAGGTTGTATCTTGGTATGATAACGAAATCGGTTATTCTAACAAGGTTCTTGACTTGATTGCTCACATGGCATCAGTTAACTGCTAATATACAGTTAGAAAATAATAAAAAATAGGTGACTTCTGCAGAAGTCGCCTATTTTTTTTGCAATTTTGCAGCTAGTTCGTTTTTTATCAGACCCTTTAAACATGATGAAGATTATACTAACTCTAATATTGCTTTGCTTTATGAACACTATATCGTCTCAAAATCCTTTTTTTGAAACATACTCCACGCTGCACGGCACTGTCCCGTTCGACAAGATTAAGACCGGAGATTACGTACCCGCCATCCGCGAAGGCATCCGCCGCCAAAATGCGGAAATAGAGGCCATCATCCGCAATCCGGAAGTCCCGACATTTGCCAACACAGTGTTGGCCTACGAGAAGTCCGGTGAGATGCTCCACCGTGTCAGCACTGTATTCGGCAATCTGCTCAGTGCCGAAACGGACGATGACCTACAGGAACTGGCCAAAGAAATCATGCCGATGATGAGCGAGCATGAAAACAACATCAGCCTGAACGAAGAGCTGTTTGCACGTATCAAAGCTGTTTACGAACAGCAAGACAAAGAAACATTGAGCCCGGAACAGCACAAACTGCTGGAAGACATTTATAACGGCTTTGTACGCAACGGTGCCAACCTCCTGGGAGAAGATAAGGAGAAATACCGGGCTTTATGCAAAGAGCTCAGCCTGCTGACGCTGCAGTTCAGCGAAAACAACCTGAAAGAAACGAACGACTACAAGCTTGTCATCACCGACAAGTCACAACTGGCCGGGCTGCCCGAGAGCGCGGTAGAAGCCGCTGCAGAGACAGCCGGGGAAAAAGGCGTCGAAGGCTGGGTATTCACCCTGCAGGCTCCCAGCTATGGCCCTTTTCTGACCTACGCAGACAGCCGTGACCTGCGCCGTGAGCTATATATGGCCTACAATACGAAGTGTACGCATGACAACGCCAGCAATAACCTGGAAATTGTAAAGAAACTGGCCAATGTCCGTATGGAGATTGCCCAACTCCTAGGCTATGACAACTTCGCCGAATACAACCTCCAGGAGCGCATGGCACAAAACAGTGAGTCCGTGTATAAGCTGCTGGACCAACTGCTGGAGGCTTACACGCCTACCGCCAAACAAGAATATGCAGAAGTGCAAGCCCTGGCACGCCAAGCGGAAGGAGAAGACTTCGTCCTGATGCCGTGGGACTGGGCGTACTATTCCCATAAACTGAAAGACCGGAAGTTCAATATCGACGATGAGCTGCTCCGCCCTTACTTTGAGCTGAACAACGTGAAGCAAGGCGTATTCGGCCTGGCAACCAGGCTGTATGGCATCACCTTCAAGAAGAATCCGGATATTCCCGTTTATCATAAGGATGTGGATGCCTACGAAGTCTTCGACAAAGACGGGAAATTCCTTGCCGTGTTCTATACCGACTTCCACCCCAGAGCAGGCAAGCGCTCGGGAGCCTGGATGACCAGCTACAAGGAACAGTGGATTGACGAAAAGACCGGTGAGAACAGCCGTCCCCACATATCCATTGTGATGAACTTCACCAAACCGACACAGGACAAACCTGCTTTGTTGACCTTCGGCGAGGTAGAAACCTTCCTGCACGAATTCGGACACAGCCTGCATGGTATGTTTGCCAATTCCACCTACGGAAGCCTAAGCGGGACCAATGTGTATTGGGACTTTGTGGAACTCCCCTCCCAATTCATGGAGAACTTTGCCATCGAAAAGGAATTCCTGCATACGTTTGCCCGCCATTACCAAACCGGAGAACTGATACCGGACGAACTGGTACAGCGCATTGTGGATTCCTCCAACTTCAACGCGGCATACGCCTGCCTCCGCCAGGTTAGCTTCGGCCTGCTCGATATGGCTTGGTACACACGTAACACCCCGTTTGAAGGTGACGTGAAAGCCTATGAAAAGAAGGCTTGGGAAAAAGCACAGATTCTGCCTTCTGTGGCAGAAACCTGCATGAGCACACAATTCTCCCATATCTTTGCCGGAGGATATTCTGCCGGATACTATAGTTATAAATGGGCAGAGGTGCTGGATGCAGATGCTTTCTCGCTATTCAAGCAGACGGGCATCTTCAACCCGGAGACTGCCGCCTCCTTCCGAGAGAATATCCTTTCCAAAGGCGGAACGGAACATCCGATGACGCTCTATAAACGCTTCCGCGGACAAGAGCCTACAATCGACGCATTATTAATCAGAAATGGAATAAAGAAATGAAGAGACTTATAAGGAACATCTTTTGCATGTTGCTCATGTTTTCGCTGCTCCCCCTGCTAAGCGGTTGCGACAACGAGGACGATGTTATCGGAATATTCACCGGGAAGACATGGAAGCTCAGCCGACTCACCAATAAAGGCAGCAATGCCCAATTCTATCCAAACCTTTGGAACAACAATGAGGAAGAGATGAAGAAGAGTCTGGACAAGCTATATAATCAGAAAAGCACCTTCACCCTCAATTTTGAAGGTACTGAACTGGATGGAGAACTGATGGGCACCACCGTCAACGGACAAGGCATCAACTCAAGCGTCAACGGCACTTGGAAAGCCGACGGAGCTTCAGGCTCGCTCAGCATCAGTGTGAAGGTTACGGGGGCTGCAGAAAGCGATGCACTGGCCAAGGCATTCATCTCCGGATTGCAAAACGTGTACAAGTATGAAGGGGATGCCAATTCACTGACCCTCTATTTTAAAGACGGACCGACAACCAGAGTCATGGGATTCACCCCGCAACGATAAAGCATAAATATGATGGACGATTCTACAAAAGACAAACAAGAAGCATTGGATAGGCGTTATATACGTATGGCAAGCATTTGGGCCGAAAATTCGTATTGCCAACGCCGCCAGGTCGGTGCACTGATTGTAAAAGACAAGATGATTATCTCTGACGGCTACAACGGTACCCCTTCCGGTTTTGAGAATGTGTGCGAAGATGAGAACAACGTTACCAAACCATACGTGCTCCATGCCGAGGCAAACGCCATTACCAAAATAGCCCGTTCAAACAACAGCAGTAACGGTGCCACCATGTACGTCACTGCCTCCCCCTGCATAGAATGCTCCAAACTGATTATCCAGGCAGGCATCAAACGGGTAGTCTACTCCGAGAAATACCGCCTGGAAGATGGTATCGAACTTTTGAAACGGGCAGGCATCGAGGTAGTGTTTATTTCAATGGATAATGAAAAGTTGAAAATGGAAAGTTGAAAGTTGCATGCGCAGCCAAATAGTAAATTGTAAATAGTCTAATAGTAAATAAACATCATGAGTACAAAAAATACTTCCCGCTTTATGCCGCTCATCATCGCAATCAGCGTAGTCGCGGGAATCCTTATCGGAACGTTTTATGCCAGGCATTTTGCCGGTAATAAACTGGGAATCATCAATAGCTCGTCCAACAAGCTGAATGCCTTGCTGCGTGTTATTGACGACCAGTATGTGGATACCGTCAACATGACCGATTTGGTAGAGAAGGCCATGCCACAGATATTGGCGGAACTCGACCCCCACTCCACCTACATCCCCGCACAGAAACTGGAGGAGGTTAATTCCGAACTTGAAGGCAGCTTCAGCGGTATAGGTATCCAGTTCACCATTCAAGAAGACACGATACACGTAAACAGCGTGATTCCCGGCGGACCGTCCGAGAAAGTGGGCCTGATGGCAGGCGACCGCATTGTGATGGTCAACGACAGTCTTTTTGCAGGCAAAGGCTTGACAAACGAAAAGGCCATGCGCAACCTGAAAGGTCCGAAAGGAAGCCAAGTGAAGTTAGGCGTCAAGCGTGCCACGGAAAAGGAGTTGCTCGACTTCACCATCACACGCGGTGACATCCCGCAAAACACCATTGATGCAGCCTATATGCTCGATGATGACTATGGCTATATACAAATCAGCAAATTCGGACGTACCACACACGTGGAGCTGCTGAATGCGATTGCCCAACTGAGCCACGAGAAGTGCAAAGGCCTGATTATCGACCTGCGCGACAATACCGGAGGATACATGGAAGCCGCCACACGCATGGTGAACGAATTCCTGCCGGAAGGGAAGTTGATTGTATATACCCACGGCCGCAAATATCCCCGCATGGAGGAATATGCCAACGGTACCGGCAGTTGCCAGAAGCTGCCGCTAGTGGTATTGGTAAACGAGAGTTCCGCTTCGGCCAGCGAAATCTTTGCGGGCGCCATTCAGGACAATGACCGCGGAACCATTGTAGGACGCCGTTCCTTCGGCAAGGGACTCGTACAGCAACCCATCGACTTCAGTGACGGTTCCGCCATCCGCCTGACCATTGCCCGTTATTACACCCCATCGGGCCGTTGCATCCAGCGCCCCTACGAGAACGGCAAGGACAGCAAATACGAAATGGACTGGATTACCCGTTACGAACACGGCGAGTTCTTCTCCAAAGACAGCATCAAATTGGACGAAAACCTGCGTTACTCTACCGGTTTGGGCAGACCCGTATACGGCGGCGGTGGCATTATGCCGGACGTATTCGTTCCGCAAGACACAACCGGAGTATCTTCTTACCTGATAGAAGTAAGCAACAAGGGACTGATTCTGCAATTCAGCTTCCAGTATACCGACCGCAACCGTGCGAAATTGAGTGAATACGACAATGAAGAAGATTTGTTGAAGTACCTTCGCCACCAAGGTATCGTGGAGCAGTTTGTACGTTTTGCAGACTCCAAGGGAGTAAAGCGACGCAACCTGCTTATACACAAGTCTTACAAGCTACTGGAAAGAAGTCTTTACGGCAACATTATCTATAACATACTGGGAAGGGAGCAATACATCCGCTACATCAACCAGAGCGATGCTACCGTCAAGAAGGCATTGGATATTCTGGAACGTGGCGAGGCATTCCCCAAAGCCCCGGAAGCGACACCAATCATAGAGGATACAAAAGATGATGGAAAGGAAAAAAGAACTGCGCAGGCAGGTAGCTTTGTTGAAGACCCGACACAGCTCTTCCACTACGCGTCAGTCTGCTGAAATACTTGCCGCCCTCGAGGCACATCCTGCTTTCAGGGCGGCAACAACCGTACTGCTTTACCACTCTCTCAAAGACGAAGTGGACACACACGAATTTATCCGGAAGTGGAGCCGCGAAAAGCGGATACTGCTTCCGGTAGTTGTAGGTGACGACCTGGAACTGCGGCTGTACACCGGACCCGAAGACTTGAAACCTGGCGCATACGGCATCGAAGAACCAACCGGCGAGCTATTTACCGACTATGCAGACATAGACTTCATAGCGGTTCCCGGCGTGGCATTCGACCGTAACGGCAACCGTCTGGGGCGCGGTAAAGGTTACTACGACCGACTTCTGCCCCGCATCCCATCAGCCTACAAAGCCGGCATCTGTTTCCCGTTTCAACTCGTAGAAGAAGTTCCTGCGGAACCGTTTGATATACGCATGGATGAAATCATAACGCAATGAAAACTAATTATCATACACACACCACACGCTGCATGCATGCCACCGGAAATGACGAAGACTATGTGCTCAGCGCCATCAAAGGCGGTTACCGGATACTCGGATTTTCGGATCACACTCCCTGGAAATACCGTACTGACTACGTAGCCGACATGCGGATGCTCCCCGAAGAGCTCCCCGGCTACGTGGAGAGTCTCAAGACGCTCCGTGAGAAATACCACGACCAGATAGACATCAGAATAGGACTTGAATGTGAATACTTCCCCCAATATATCCATTGGCTGAAAGAACAAATCAAGAAGTACCAACTGGACTATATCATCTTCGGAAACCATCACTACCACACCGATGAAAAGTTCCCCTACTTCGGCCATCATACGGACAGCCGCGACATGCTCGAACTTTACGAAGAGAGCGCTATCGAAGGTATGGAAAGCGGATTATTCTCCTGCCTAGCCCATCCGGACTTGTTCATGCGCTCCTATCCGAAGTTCGACCACCATTGCACTACCATAAGCCGGCACATCTGCCGTACTGCTGCACGCCTGAATGTCCCGTTGGAATACAATATAGGCTATGTAGCCTACAATGAAGCGCACGGCTTATCCACCTACCCGTGCCCGGAGTTCTGGCGAATCGCTGCCAATGAAGGCTGTACAGCTATCATCGGACTGGATGCGCATGACAACAAGGATTTGGAAACTCCGATGTATTATGACCGGGCAGTCCGGGAATTGAAGGAACTGAAGATTGAAAGAATAGATGAGCTGAGGATGCTCATCTGAATATGATATTCGTTATGACCTGGGCCCCCACATGACGATTCAAGTTGCGCACCAGCAACTCGCGCCCCATCATCAGTTCCTGGCGCAAAGCAGCAGAAGTGAGGTGCACATAAAGCACCTGGTTCTTTATATAAAGTTCACGGGTGTAGGAGGCAATGGTAGGCCCCAGCACTTCGGGCCACGCACTGATAAGCCGCCGTTCATTCAGCGGAGACTCCAGACTTTCCTGCCTGAGGTAATGACGGATAAGTTCACCTATCTGTTCGGCATTATTGCGCTTCATGCCTCTTCCTCCTTCATTTCGGCAACCGTTCCCTGCTCCACACGGAACATCTTATAATCACTGCCCACTTTATGCAGAATACGGTCCAGGTGTTCGCGGTTGGTATCGGTTATAAAAATCTGTCCAAAACTGTCGCCTGCCACCAACTTGATGATTTGCTCCACACGCGAGGCATCCAGCTTGTCAAAGATATCGTCCAGCAACAACAAGGGAACAGTGGTCCCGGTACGTTTCAGGAAATCAAACTGTGCCAGCTTCAACGCTACCAGATAAGTCTTGTTCTGTCCCTGCGACCCTTCACGCTTGATGGGGAAATCTCCCAAAAGCATATTCAGCTCGTCCTTGTGCACACCGCGCAACGAATAGCCCATAATCTGGTCGCGAGCACGGCTTTCCTTCAGCACTTCCAGCAAAGAGGCATCGCGGGCATGAGAGTCATAGCTTAATCCCACCTTCTCCCTATCTTGCGAAATGAATGAATAGAAAGACTGGAAAATAGGAATAAACTCACGGATAAAGGCCTCACGTTTGCGGAACACCACTTCACCGGCTTGTGCCATCATCTCCTCCCAGACCAGAAAGAGCTCTTCCTCCACCGGCTGTTCACTCTTCAGTAAGGTATTCCGCTGCACCAAAGCTTTATTGTATCGTATCAAAGCATCCAGATACTCTTTGTCGTACTGCGAGATAACCACATCCATAAAACGTCGGCGTTCATCACTGCCTCCTGCTATCAACTCCGAATCGGCAGGCGAGACCATGACCAAAGGCAGGAAGCCGATATGGTCCGACAAACGCGTATACTCCTTCTTGTTTCGCTTAAACTGTTTCTTCTGGCGCCTCTTCATACCACAGTAGATTTCCTCAAGAGTCCCATCGGCAGCCTCATAAAACCCTTGAATAACAAAGAAGTCGGCATCATGGCGGATATTCTGGGAATCAATGGGATTACCGGCACTTTTACAGAAAGACAAAAAATACACCGCATCCAGCAGGTTCGTTTTCCCCATGCCGTTCTGTCCGAAAAAGCAGTTTAACTTGGGCGAGAATGAAAGCTCCACCTGCTCCAAGTTCTTATAATTGAGTATAGATATACGTTTCAGTATCATTATAGTAACGATGAGTTCGGTTACAAAGATAATGCAAAACCGAAAGCAGTACAAAATAAGCCTGCTTATTTTTAATACAGAGGTGAAGCCCGGCTTATTGAAAAGTAGAAATAATTTCGGTGTTTTCTGATACAAAACAAAAAAAGATGCCGCTAAATTTCGTTGATAGCTATAAAAAACTTACTTTTGCGGGTCGAAATAGATAAATAAGAATAATAACAAAAAGATTATATAAAAATGGCAGAACAAAAAAAGACGAATGAAGCCTTAAACGTGGAGGATGCACTGACACAATCGGAGGCCTTTTTCATTAAGAACAAAAAAGCAATCATCGGCGCTGTAGTAGCAGTAATCATCATCATTGCCGGTGTAGTGATGTACAAGAACCTTTATGCAGACCCCCGTGAAGAAAAAGCACAAGCTGCCTTATTCAAAGGGCAAGAATACTTCGAAGCAGACGCTTATGCACAAGCACTGAACGGTGATAGCATCGGTTTTGCCGGATTTGTAAAAGTGGCAGACGAATACAGCGGCACAAAAGCAGCCAATCTTGCAAAAGCTTATATGGGTCTCTGCTATGCACACCTCGGTAAATATGACGAAGCAGTGAAAGCATTGGACAGCTTTGACGGAGACGACCAAATGGTAGCTCCTGCCATGAAAGGTGCTATGGGTAACTGCTATGCGCAGCTCGGCCAACTGGACAAAGCCGCTTCCATGCTGCTGAAAGCCGCCAACGCAGCCGACAACAACTCCCTCAGCCCCATCTACCTGCTGCAAGCCGGAGAAATCCTGGTAAAGCAAGGTAAGTATGACGATGCAATTCAGGCGTATACCACTATCAAGGATAAATACTTCCGTTCATACCAGGCAATGGATATCGACAAGTATATCGAACAAGCCAAACTGTTGAAGAAGTAATATACCTTATTATAAAGACATCTCAGGCACGGATTACACGGAAAACACGGAAAGACACAATAGCCGTGAATCCATGTAGTCCGTGCCTCTTTTATCTCCCCTCTCCCTTTAATTTTCAATTATTAATTTTTAATTCTTAATTCCTTATTTATGGCAACAGCTTATCACAATCTTTCAGACTACGATTTCAGTTCTGTACCCAGCGCGGAAAAAATGAAATTCGGCATCGTTGTATCTGAGTGGAATTATAATATTACCGGCGCTCTCCTAAAAGGTGCCATAGACACCTTAAAAAAACATGGAGCCAAAGATGAAAATATTCTGGTAAAAACAGTACCCGGCAGTTTTGAACTGACTTTCGGCGCCAACCAACTTATCGAATACAGCGAAGTCGATGCAGTTATTGCAATTGGTTGTGTAGTCAGAGGAGATACTCCACATTTTGACTATGTTTGCATGGGTGCTACCCAAGGAATTACCCAATTAAACGCAAGTGGCGATGTACCAGTAATTTACGGATTAATTACTACCAATACTATGGAGCAAGCAGAAGACCGCGCCGGTGGCAAGCTGGGTAATAAAGGAGACGAATGTGCAATTACTGCAATAAAAATGATAGATTTTGCTTGGAGTTTACAAAAATAGTCGTATCTTTGCACCGCAATTGAGAAACAAACCTACTCAATGAGAGAATTGAGATAGAATCTTAAGTGCAAAAGGGCAAATACCAGAGTGGCCAAATGGGGCAGACTGTAAATCTGCTGGCTTACGCCTTCGGTGGTTCGAATCCATCTTTGCCCACAAAAAATTGCGGAAGTAGCTCAGTTGATAGAGCATTAGCCTTCCAAGCTGAGGGTC
>ERZ827471.1991-NODE-1991-length-10421-cov-4.098592_pt1 | contig 10421 bp, 9 predicted proteins | sample MGYA00519772_ERZ827471 | MGnify/ENA primary metagenome ERZ827471 (study PRJEB31778, sample SAMEA3449315) | human gut metagenome | biome: human gut; feature: human-associated habitat; material: faeces | place: United Kingdom | collected 2010/2012 ... | reverse complement strand
CAGCGTAAGTATTTCTTTTACTTTTTAATATTATAATCCAGATAAAGTTCTCATTATCAAATCTACATCCTTATTTTCAAGTTCTTGGATGATATGTAGATATGTTTTCTGTGTAGTTGTCATACTTGCATGTCCCAGTCTTCGTGCTACACTTGCAATAGATACTCCAGCAAATAACAATAACGATGCATGCGTATGGCGAAGACCATGAATAGAAATATCGGAAATGCCACACTGTTTACAATGTCTTGTAAGGACATCATTAACTGTAGAATTATAAATTTTTGATTTACCTATAAAAATAGGTTCATCTTCCGGTAAACCTTTTATCAACTCCGAAAACTTGACTACTATTTGCCAGTCAATCTGAATCTTTCTTACCGATGACCTGTTCTTAGTCGGCAAAAACCCTCCTTCTCCTTTGTAATCCCAAGTTTTACTTATCGACAAAGCCTGTCTGGCAAAATCAAAGTCAGATGGTGTAATCGCAAGAGCCTCTGAAAAGCGCATTCCTGTTTTTGCAACTAAAAGTATAAACCAATCCCAGTTTGGTTCTTCTGAAAGATCTAAGCTGGCAATTAACGTATGTAATTCAAACTGGTTTAAATATTTTATCTTTTTGGCTCTCGGTGTTTTCCCTTTAATAATTGCCTTTCTGGTAGGGTCTCTTTCAATCATACCTTCATCTAATGCATCTAAAATTGCTCCTTTGAGCTGATGATGAAAATCTAATGTAGTCTGTCTCTCATGCTCTTTCGCATAATCATTTAAAATCTGCTGATATGCTGTTCTTGTCAACTCAGAAACTTTTAATTCTGGTGCCAGTTTCTGTATCCACTTCTGAGTCATTAAATACTTCGCCATTGTAGCTTCTCTTATCGCACCTTTCTTATACACATCAACCCACTGGGCGTAGTATTCATAAAAGAGAGGTGAATTATTTGTGTTATTAAGCATAAGTTCCCTCCATCCCTTGAAATTACTTACGCTGATACAAACATTTAACAATGAACCTTTTTATATACTTGCTATTAACGGCTTAATTTCTTTCTCCAGTGTCTCCTTCAGTTCCGCTATCATCCGGGAATAATATTTGAACTTAGGTAAAGCTTTCTCCTGCTCTGCCTTATAACTAGTATAATCAACATTCTTTTTAATTACACTTTCATTAGGAATTTCACCGTTCCTGTAATGCATTGCCGCATACATTACATCACCTTTCATTGCATACCAGCTTTCACAAAATTCAGAAACAACTTTTTCTATGCAATCCTGCTTCATATTTTCTACAATATTAAGAATAGACTGTCCCTTATATTTTGTTTCATCTTTTTCGATTTCTTCTATCAAATCAGACATAATATCTGCTACTTTTTCATTATCCTTACGTAATTCCTCTACATACTGTTTTGCTTCATCTATCTTCTTCTGTCTCTCTTCTGGTGTTATATCCTCTTCTGTTGGTGTAACAATATTTTGAATAAGATTGATGATGTACTCATAATCAATTTTTGTATTACTATATGCCATCAATTCATAATCCTGATCTACATCCGTCTCCTCTATGGCAGTTTCTGAATCATTCGTTTTTTCTTCTCGAATTTCCTCCATTACATTTTTATAATGTCCTACATAATCATCATACTCTTGCTCGGTAATTCCATATTGTTCAAGCATACTGTCGTCATAGTTTGTAAAGGATTTTAACTGGGCAAACAGACTGTCGAAAGATTGGAACATCTTCGCAAAAATCTTCTTTTCTTTCATAGACATTTCAGGGATTTCCGAAGGACTCTCGGCACAAACTCTGAGCGCGGAAAGGGCTTTGCGAAATGCCGGTTCTACCTCTTCCCATTGTGCTAAAATTGCAATTCCTGTACTACCTGCTGAGTATAATTTTACTGCATTATCAACACTTTCTTTAAATAATTTCGGAGCTTGAAAGGTTACAATCTGCCCATTGCTTTTATTTTTATCAAAAATACGATTCGTTCTTGAAAATGCCTGTATCAAATCATGCGGTCCCATTGGCTGTCTGTCAATAAAAATAGTGGACAGACAAGGTGCATCAAAACCTGTTAATAAGCGGTCTACAACGATAACCAAATCTAACTGTTCATTTCTACTCTTAAACTTTGCATCCTTTCTCGCCAGTCTTTTGTTAAGGTTTCCATTATAGCCCTGTATCTGTGATAATTCATATTTGGTGCCAAACATTCCATTATAATCATCTAAAGACTTTTGCATTTTCTGTTGGTTCACGCAGGAACCTTCTTCATTTTCTGTTACAGAATATGTAATCGCAAACTTAGGAAAATCCGGCAATACCTGCTTTATCTTTTCATCAATTTTTAATGAAGATTCCCCATTTTTTATTTTTGTCAGTAAATCATAATATTTCTGTGCTAATTGAATGGAACTTGTTGTAAGAAGTCCCTCATAAGTCTTACCTTTTCCATTTTGAAATCCCAATTTATGATAGGATTTATTAAGAATAATATCAAGCACCCGTAACATATGCGTTTCATTATTATATACACTGCTATCTGTTTCATCTGCTACATTTTTCGGACCATTATGTTCCACTTGAAAACCTAACACTGCTTTATCATGAATCGCATTTTGTATTGTATATTTGTGAAGACGTTCTCCATACAATTTTTCTGTTGTTCTCGGCAAATCTCCCAACTGCGGATATGGATTTTCTGCAAACCGAGGCGTTCCGGTAAAACCATACCACAAAGAACGTCCAAAAAATCTTTCTAATTCTCTTTTCGTCTTTGGTGTAACAGCTCTATGACATTCATCTACAACAAATGCAATTTTTAAATTTTTAATTTTCTGATATTCCGGTGTATCTTCCTTTAGCCTTTTACTAATTAAAATCTGCATTTTCTGAATCGTTGTAACAATAACCTGCCTATCTTCAGATTTTAGCTTTTTCTTTAAATCATTCACATTATCGGTCTCATCAACATCCACCAAATCATTATTTGCATATGCCTGAAAAGCCATTGTTGTCTGTGTATCTAAATCTTTTCGGTCAATCAAAAAAATTGCTTTATCAATTGCCGGAATATCCATCAATAAATTTCTGGTTGCTTTATAAGAAGTTAATGTCTTCCCTGATCCAGTCGTATGCCATACATAACCAGACCTTCCCGTTTTTGAAGCCTCCCTTATAGATTCAATTGCATGAATCTGATATGGACGAAGTAAAATCAACCGTTTCGCATCTTCATCTAAAACCGTATATCTTGCAATCATTTCATGTGCTTCCGGTATTCTAAGTACACTTTTTGCAAAATCAAGATAATCAGATACAGAATTATTCTCCTGATCCACCCATCCACTCATAAATTTGGGATTTAATTCCGTATCCCCGGCCGCCGCAAAATATCTGGTATCTACGCCATTGCTGACAACAAACATCTGCACCGCTGAAAAAATACCGGTAAACTTACCTTCTCCAATATACTTTCTAATCTGCCAGAATCCATCTATATAAGAATGCTGCTTATTCTTCAATTCTATATGTATCAATGGAAGTCCATTAATCATCAACGTCACATCAAAACGTCTGTCTCTTGTTGATGCTGCAGTATCTTCTTCCGTTTTTAACGCACTGTACTGATTAATCACCTCATATACACTACTTCCACCTGCTATATGTTCATGATTCATGACTACAAGATGTAATCTTTCCGTATCTCTTTGCACATGTACCTGTACTTTTCCGTTTTCACCAACCAGCCATTCTCCAGCCTTATAAAAGGAAGAAAACTGTAATTGGTTTTTAACCTGTTCAAATTCTGAATCCGAGAGCAGTTCTCCATTCAATCTGTCTTTATTATTTTGCTCAAGAATATATTTAAAATTTGCCCATAAATCCGCTTCCGTTTTTAAATCTTCTCTGTAAGTCCACTGGGACTCTCCGTAGACTAATTGTTCTATCAGTTTTCTTTCTATTGTTGATTCTAATTCTGGCATTTGGTAATCCCCCTTACTACTTTCGTGTTTTATAATATTTTGTTTGCCTTGTGTATTACAAAGCTTGTCTTTACCGAATTCTAAAATACTTTCATTATCCATCTTGTTTTTTGTAATTCAGGATTATTTTTCTTTATTATGCAAATCATTCTATAAAAATATGTTTTGTAACATGAATTTTCTTATAATTGCAGTTGTTTGCACTTCTGCTGGTGAAGAGTGATGAGGTGGTCGAGGTTGGTAAAGTATTGTCCTATTACCGCTTGCTCATTTTCGCTAGGAACCATTATTGTCTGATTCAAAAATTCTGGAATAACCAGTTCATTCATCATAGTTCCAGCTTTTGTAGAATTGACAAGTATCCTCCTCATGACAGCTTCAGAATGTATATATTGCTTCCAAAAATTAACCGGCATTTCATTCAGCGGTCTTAAAGTACTGAATCTTGGCGACATTATGCCTGTTCCAATATCATTCACAACGAATCTTCCAAAACGAAATTGTTTATTTGTATGACCTTCAAAAGCAATATCTCCTACTCTAAGTACTTTGTATGTGGACAAGGAGCTTTCTGATGCACCATTGCCATCATCTTTGTAACTCATCGTTGCAACAGATATGGTTTTATCGTATCCAATCAGATTTTCGTTTCTTTCAGTATTGCGTTGATATAATTCCCCCAACTTACGCTGTTCCCAAGCATATCTGCATATTTTATTAAGAATATTTAACTTACGATGATGAAAAGTGATGATTGAATCAAAATAAGTAAAACAATTACCTATTTTGACTCTTTCTGCAAAATCTTCAGGCTCATAAAAAGTAAAATTTTTTAATTCTGCCTCTGTTATAGTAGGGACAGCCCCACCAATTTTTACTGCGGCAACTTTTTTTAGCAAAGAATCACTTATCAGAATTACTGATAAAAATTTAGCTTCTTCTTCTTGAGTTCTTAGAACGACTATCTGAGGATTTATTGTCGCATTTTCATGCAGGCCCATAACTAAAGCACTTTTTCCTAGAGTTGAACCTGTTTTCACAAATAGAATATCCCCATTTTTAATCTTAATTTCCGGTGATTCCTCATATTTTTCCTTTGTAATATACGTATTACGACACTTCATTGTCAGTGTATTATCTACAATATTAGTTGGGCTAAATGTCAACACACCACCTTGCTCTTGAGAAACAATATCTTTTTGAGTATATCCTCTAAAACCTATCCGACCATTTATTTTACAAATTTCATTTAACTTACGCTGTTTCCAAACGTATATCCGTATTTTATCCAAATCTCAAGACTTACGATAATAAAAAGTGATGCCCAAAACTGCAATAAAAACGTCTCTAATCCAATAATATTCCTGCCTCATAAGAACACTTAATATAATCCGGATTACTATAGTAGACATTTGAATTAAAATTTGAAATTTCTTCACTAATAAATGAACTATATACTTTTTTTATTGCCTCAATCACATCCTCATATAATTCCATAACATTTAATATCAATGTTTGATACACCCGTCCTATAGAAAGTACGGTCGGAACAGTATACCTACAAGTTGAAATATTATCAAATGTACCTTCTTCTATTCCATATTCTTCAATCCACTCATCACATACCTGTTCAAATGAGAGACAATGATTCACCCCTGCTGCCTTTAATTGATGAGCCAATTCTTTATCTGATAACTTAGCTACAATATCTTTTGGTTGATTATGTGTCTTACGTGCTACAAACTCAATCATTGAACATACATAAAATAAATCATCATTATTCCATTTCCTCATCATTGACTATTTCGCTCCTTTCATACTGTAAACACCCCAATGCACGGATACTGTGAAAACTGATTTGATGGGTTGGATGTTTAAATTTTGCATATTCCCAAAAAACTGCTTTACTAATATTATTAGCCAAATAATCATTTACAAAATTCCAGATAGTATCGTCTGCCATCGGACCTTCTACAATATCATATTCATGTATCTTTCCAGCACGACATTCTGCAATAAAATTTAACCATTCATCACTCATCTTATCAAATTTTTTAATATTTAATCGTGGATCTTCTATATAGGAGTATATATTAACTACTCCCTGAGCATGTTTACGATCCGCCCAACGATATGCCTGTTCATAACTATTCGTACAATAAAATCCCCAGGAAAAATCTTTTGTATATCTTGTTTTTCTAATTTCAGGGAATTCAACTATTTGTCCGCTTCCATGATATAATTCTATCTTCCTACTGTCCATTTTCCCTCCTGACATCTACAATCAATATCCCTCAAAATTGCACTTTAATTTAAAAAACTATCGTTCAACTCAGCGTAAGTGTCCTTTATTTTCCAATAAAGATTTCTTTTAACAGGTTTTTTATGTTTTGCTTTCTTTTTATATATTTTGCTTATTTTTCTGACACAAACATATTTTGTAGCATAAATTTCTTTATATTTTTTAATTCATCACACCTTTGCTGATGAAAAGTGATGAGCGAATCAATTTCAGCAAAATAATTACCTATTTTCTGTTGTTCTTCAATAGTTATCGGCAGCATTAATTCCATATCCGTCATCTGCTTTCCTGATACTTCAACAAATGTTGAACCTGCACCAACTGTTTCCGCATATCTTTTAAGTTCTTCAGTCCTAACAAATATAAAATAAGAATCTAACATTCCTTTTCTAGGAACAATAGATTGAAACCCCTGATTAGTACAACCCTCACAAGCTAAAATAGCTGTTTTTCCAATTCCTGCACGAGAAGTAAACAATACCGTTCCCACTGGTAGTATTTTAGCCGAACTTTTATTCAATCCCAGTTTTGTAATTTTTCTTTGACTAGAGCTAACATATATTAAATTTCCAATCTCAGCTGGTGCATACCAATTAATCTCTCCATCCCAGTAATCATTTATGCTTGTTTTAGGCGTTCCACCACCAATAATTTCTGCAACATCACCTAACTTACGCTGTTTCCAATCGCCAGTAAAGCCAGAAAATCTAATTTCCGGAACTTTTTCTCCCTCCTTCGGAAACATCTTCTGAAGCATACATTTCTTTAACTTTTTGGTCTCATCGCACTTGCGCTGGTGAAGAGTGATGAGGTGGTCGAGGTTGCGGAAATAGTCCGCAATCACTTTCTGTTCTTCGTATTTTGGAACATCAACTACAAATTCCTGCATATCTGACGCAAGGATATGTTTTATGGTATTACCAGTAGTAATGTTTTCTATTTTCTTCTTGGCTTTATCAGTCTGATATTCATAATTTAAAAAGTAAGGCTCGATTTCTTCTTTGGGATTTCTGAACATGATTAAGGCATGAGCCGCTGTATTGTCCAATTCTTCAGAGATTACAGCTGCATGTCCAACATGTCCAGACTGAACCATAACCATATCTCCGGTATGTAACCATTTGTCTTTTTGCTTTTCATAGAATTCGTCATTTATGAAAACCTCAGAGTTATGGTTTATCTGTCCATCTTTTACATTGTTAGATTCCAGATAAAAATGTCCTTGTTCTGCATAGTATGGAGTAGCTGTTCCTACGAATGCATTTCCAATCGAACCATATATATCACTTAACTTACGCTGTTCCCAATCTTCCGTATACCCCTTAAATCTTATCTTCGGCTTTCCCATTTTCTCACCTCTCCATCTTTTTAACCAGTTCATTTAACGATGCCATTATCTTCTCATCTGATGATGTCAGCTCTTTTAAAAGAGATAAAAACTCTCCTTCTGCCCGTTCGATTTCTTTGTTCGTCTGTTCCATTTCTTTTAAAACTTCATTCAGGTCAATTTCTGGTTCTTTTTCAAATGTATCTACATAGCGAGGAATGTTAAGGTTAAAGTCGTTCTTTTCGATATCTTCAAAGCTTGCAAGGAAGGATTCTTTTTCTACTGTTTCTCTCTTACTATATAAATCCATCACAGCTTCAATATGCTCGTCTGTCATTTCGTTCTGTTTTTTGCCTTTATTGAACTTTTTAGATGCATCAATAAATAATACATCTCTTCCATCTCTATGTTTTTTCAATACAATAATACAAGTCGGAATAGAGGTGTTGTAGAAAAGGTTTGCCGGAAGACCAATTACTGCATAGATGTTGCCGGAACGCAGTAATTTTTCTCTGATTTTTCCCTCTGCCGCTCCTCTGAATAGTACTCCATGAGGGAGAACGATTGCCATTGTTCCATTATTTTTTAAATGATAAAGTCCATGAAGCAAGAACGCATAATCTGCCTTTGATTTTGGTGCCAGCACACCATAATCACTGAATCTTTCATCCTGTAAAAACCCGGCTGCTGCGCTCCATTTTGCAGAATATGGAGGATTCATAAGTACCATATTAAAGTCTGTTTCTTCTCCTGTAGGCCAGTCTCCATCTAAGGTATCACCATTTCGAAGCTTCTGATTTTCTGCAACGATTCCATGCAAAAACATATTCATTCTTGCCAGATTATAAGTTGATGTATTTAATTCCTGTCCATAATATCTAATATATTCAGGATATTTTACATATTTTTTAGCATTCAGAAGAAGGGAACCCGATCCCATACATGGATCATACACAGATAACCCTTTCTTTTCTTCTTGTCCATCAATTGCAATCTTCGTTAAAATTTTAGATACTGCCTGTGGAGTATAGAACTCTCCTGCCTTTTTACCCGTTTCTGATGCAAACTGACCAATCAGGTATTCGTAAGCATTTCCAAGAATCTCTGCATCTGAATTTAATAAATCTGCTTTATCAATTTCCTTGATCAAATTGGCAACTGTATCACTCTGTTTCTGGTCTCCTGTTCCCAAACGACTCGAATACAAATCAATATCCGTAAACAAATCTGCAAATATAGGATCACTTTGTTCAATATTATTAAAAGCTTTTTGTAACTGCTCTCGGTTAAAGGAATTATTTCTTGCCGCATCTGCAAAACAAGTATAGGTAAGTTCCGGTTCGATCACATAATGACATTCCTGTTTCATTTCTGCCTTTAACTCTTCCCCATCTTCGCTCTGTAATACTTCTTCATAAGCTTCCAGAGCTTCCTTTAAAGTTCCCGGTTTGCCATCACAAATCATATCGTATACTTTAATCAGAAAAGAATCCGATAAATATTTATAAAAAACGATTCCTAACAAATAATCCTTATATTCATTTGCATCCATCTTCGAACGAAGAATATCCGCTCCACTCCATAATACACTAATTAAATCTTTGCTGTTTTCTATCTCAGCCATTTTTCTTTATCCTCCGCTCTTTTTCCTTTCATCACCATTGGCCTGATGATTTGTAACTATTTAGACCCATACAGTTTTCGATATATTTTACGCAATGATTCTAAATACTTACGATGATTTACAGTAAAAGTATACCATATTCAAAAAAAAATTGATATATAGAAAACCTCACCACAGGACTACTCCTGCAGTGAGGTCTTACAATCTTCGTAATATATTCAATTCATCTATTGAGGGATATCGTTTATATATTTTTTCAATCCATCTTCGTTGAAAAATCATACTCTTCATTTTTCTCAATATAACATGACACAATATCCCCTACCAAAATAATTTCATTAGAAAGAATATTATCCATATTACTCATCTTCCCCTATGTTTTTCCTTTTTCTTTTCCTGTCTTAACTGAAACTGATATTCCGCTTCCGCCTGTTTTTGCTTCCTGCTTTTTATTTTGCGTTCCTGCTTATTCTGCTCTTGCTGTAGTTTAAGTGCCTGCTGTGACTTTGTTCCAATCCCGGTATTACGTAATTGTTTTTTTACTTCTCTCTGTCTCCTCTTTGGATTCTGTTTTACCTCCTTAATAACGGTTGTTACCGACGGGCTAAATTGCAAATCATAGTAGTGTTTTAATAAGAACTCGTACACTTCATAATCCTTTGGTTCAGTACCAAATGTTACTTTTGATACAGATAGTTTCTTTCCTTCAACTTTCTCGAAAACACCTACCCAGAATGGTTCCTCAAAATACACTGTCAATTTGTCACTTACTTTGTTCATAAATCTTCCCTCCTGAAATGAAAATTAATAAATGAACAAAGAATGGACAACCCGGAGGGGCAGGTTACTTACCACAATTTTTTGTGACGGCCGGGCTACCTACCGGCTCTGGTATATATTTCTATATACGTTGCGTTTTTATCTCTGTTTTTATACTTTTATAACACAAGTATATCATAGTCTCAAAAAAATTGGTATACTATCACGAATCCGAGCTTCTATTAATCCATTAAAAACAGGCAAACGAATTCCCAAAAAACTCTTATTCACTCACAACCATTTCATAATAAACAAAAACTTCAACTTTCATCCCCAAATCATCCCAGCTTCTGCTTTAATTCCCCTATCCAGCCACAGCCAGCCCTCGAAGAAAAAAGATACCCTATATTTGTGGCCTC
>ERZ827471.1988-NODE-1988-length-10433-cov-2.537194_pt1 | contig 10433 bp, 8 predicted proteins | sample MGYA00519772_ERZ827471 | MGnify/ENA primary metagenome ERZ827471 (study PRJEB31778, sample SAMEA3449315) | human gut metagenome | biome: human gut; feature: human-associated habitat; material: faeces | place: United Kingdom | collected 2010/2012 ... | reverse complement strand
CGAATGTACCGCCACCTAAATCGTATACCATGATCTTCTGTTCTTTTTCATTGTCCAGACCATAAGCAAGTGCTGCTGCGGTAGGCTCGTTGATGATACGCTTTACATCCAGGCCTGCGATCTTACCTGCATCCTTGGTAGCCTGACGCTGGGCATCATTGAAGTATGCGGGAACTGTGATAACTGCCTCGGTAACCTTCTCACCCAGATAGCTCTCGGCATCTGCTTTCAGCTTCTGCAGGATCATTGCGGAGATCTGCTGAGGAGAGTATTTTTTGCCGTCAATGGTACGACCGCGATCGGTACCCATATCTCTCTTAATGGAAGAAATGGTCTTCTCTGCGTTGGTAACTGCCTGACGCTTTGCAGGCTCACCGACCAGTCTCTCACCGGTCTTGGTAAATGCTACAACAGAGGGTGTCGTTCTTGCACCTTCTGTATTAGCGATAACGGTGGGTTTACCACCTTCCATAACAGCTACACAGCTGTTGGTTGTACCTAAGTCAATACCAATAATCTTACTCATAATATTTTCCTCCTGTTTTTATTCTCTGTTTTCATTTTATAGTTTCTATTCTCAAAAATATGTGATAATCAAATTATTGAACAACGCCTACCATGCTGTGTCTTACGACCATGTCATGATATGTGTAACCCTTCTGAAGTTCCTGGGCTATCACACCGGATTCATACTCATCGCTCTCCACCTGCATCACTGCGTTGTGAAGATTCGGGTCGAATTCCTGTCCGACTGCCTCGATTGGTTTCACACCGATGTTCTCAAGTTCTGTCATCAGCTGTTTGTAGATACGGTTCATACCGTCTACGAAAGGATCCTCTTTGGATTCCTCGGGAACCGTTGCCAGGCCTCTTTCAAAATTATCTACTACCGGAAGGATCTTCTCGATCACACTCTTGGCACCGGTATCGAACATTGCCTGTTTCTCTTTATCGGTTCTCTTGCGGAAGTTCTCGAACTCTGCCATCTGACGCTTTACTCTGTCTTCCAGCTGATCGATCTTCTCCTTGTAGGAATCTTCCTTTTTGTTCAGCTTTGCCTGCTTCTTTGCTGCCTTTTTGTCTTCCTTGCTCACGGGTTCCTCATCTTCTGTCTCTTCTTCCTTCAGTTCTTCGGCATCTGAAAGATCCTGTTCCATTTCTTCCTCTAATATTTCTTTTTCCTGATCTGCCATTCTTACTTTCCTTTCTGGAATCTGTCTATTCTTTGCGGTAAAGGTCATCCAACTGGTTCTGCACCGTCCGCAGCGTTCCTATGACCTTGTCATAATCCATTCTCTTGGGACCTATGATTCCTATGGTTCCCTTCATGCCTTCTCCCAATTCATAAGTAGCTGTGACAACACTGCAATCCTTCATGCCCTGTACCGGTGTCTCGTCTCCGATGTACACCTGAATACCTGTGCTGCCTTCATCTGCCAGGGACTCCTGGATCAGACCGCCCAGCTGCTGCTTCTCCTCGAAAGCATTGATCAGTTCACTTGCCTTGGACTGATCTGCCAGCTCCGGATACCGGAAAATATTGTTGGCACCGCTGGTGTAGATCTCCAGGTCCTCGTCTGCCTTGATGGCATCCGCCACAGCATCGATCACCTCACTGACGATCTCACTGTGGATTCCGGCCTGCTGCTTCATTGCTGCGATCATTCCCAGATTGATCTCCTCCATGGACAATCCATTGAGGTGGGTATTCAACAGAATGTTCAGCTTCAGCAGTGTCTCATCATCCAGTTCCTGATTCACCGCCAGGATATTGTTCTTGATCACATTACCTTCGGCAACGATGACCGCCAGAATCTGTCCGGCATCTACCCGGGACAGCTGGATGAACTTTACCTTGTTGCGATGTACCTGCGGAGCACTGATCATGGTGGCGTATTGTGTGTTCTGAGCCAGGGTCTTCACCACCTGTTTTAACAGGTTCTCCAGCTTATCCTGCCTCTCTAAGAGCATATCCTTCATCTCATTGACTTCCTGCTCTCTGGTGGCCATCATGGTATCCACATAGAAGCGATATCCCTTATCGGAAGGAATTCTTCCTGCGGAAGTGTGCGGCTGTATGATATAACCCATCTCTTCCAGATCCGCCATCTCATTACGAATGGTCGCCGAGCTTAAATTCAGATCTGTGTATTTTGAAATGGTCCTGCTGCCTACCGGCTCTCCCGTTTCCAAGTAGTTCCGGATAATGGCTTGCAATATAATTGTTTTTCTGTCATCCAATTGCATTCCATCACTCCCTTTGGGATTATTAGCACTCATCTAAAAGGAGTGCTAACATCTTCTTACCCTAAAATATCACTACAGGATATTATTGTCAACTGATTTTCCCGAAAATAATTCTAAACAAAATATTAAAAAAAACTATTCAGAGCCTCATTCGCCAAATACAGATTCTTGTGCAAGCACAAATCTGTACTTGGCTCATCGTATACACAAAAAGGACCGGCACTATTTCAGTACCAGTCCTGTCTCCAGATATACGGGAAGTGCCCGTACATATACCATATCTATTGTGCCTCCGACAAGGATCAGAAAACATATCGCAACCCCTGTATTCACCAGCCACCGGGGAAAGGTTCTGCCTTTGATCTTCAGTTCCGAAAGTTTTTGAATTCCTTTTATCATATAATACATCAGGGGGAGCAGCGCTGGGAGCAGGTACCGTCCCTGATTCTGATAATCCGTGGTGTATGCATAATAAATCGTCAGAAATGCCGGCATAAAAATGCAATAAAGCATATTAATATGGAAGAACCATTCTCTTCCGGATATTTTGCGACGCTTCTTATAGCAGATCACATACAGAAGACTTCCCGCGGTGCCAAGCACAAAAAATGCTTTATACGCCCGATACAGCCAGATGCTTCCGTAGATGGACATGGAGCCGAAAGCTGCCACGAAGCTGTGGAACAGACCGGACAGTGTGTAGCGTTCCCGGAACATTTCCAGCACCGTATAACCCATGGACTGATAAGTCTGCATGGTCAGCGGATTGACACTCTCCACCGCATATTGGATCGCCATCTTTTCCCGGGTGGCCAGTCCCAGCAGATCTCCGTCCAGAACGATATAACTGCGGATGAACCACCAGCCGATCCCCGCCAGAACTACTCCGGCGATCAGACAGCCGTATTTCAGCATATTCTTCCAGTCATAGAAATAGCCGCCGTTTTCCTTCTTCTGCAAAAAGGACAACAGAAAGAGTAAAATGCAGCTTACGATATATCCGTAGGCATTATAATAAGAAAGAGCACACAGAATAATACCACCGCTCATCCACAGACTGTTGCGGAGATTTATACCATTCTGATATACGCATACCAGAGCATATACCATCATGGCCGTGGATAACATACAGCAGGAATCCGTATTCACATAAGTGTGCAGGAACAATCCCTCCGGCAGGTACGTTACTGCAAAACAGAACAGCCAACGGAATCGGTCATCCCGGAACACTCTTTTTCCAATCAAATATACCACTACTGCCATCAGCAGGCCAAAGGTTACGTTCACCAGTCTTGCGGTATAGAGCAGTACCACTTCCGATTCCGTAAACAGGCTCACAAAGCGCATGAGATATCCCTGCACGATATAGGGAAATACGTTATACAGAGCATAGGAAAATCCGTAGGCCGGAATCCGCACCTCTTCCTCCCATCCCGTAGGGATCTTCCCATACTTGCAGATAAACTGCGGGATCAGATATCTCGCATGTTCATCCGGCGGATTACCATACAGCGGCGGTGTGTTGGCCAGCGGCTGCAACAGTGCAAGTGTAAGTGCCAGTGCCAGGAATCCCAACAGATATAATGTAAAAATAATCTTTTCTGATTTTTTCTGCATTCTGTCATCCTTTAACATTTTTATAGATACGAAGACCCCAAAGTGGTAAATTCAACTTTGGGGCCTGGTAAACTATTCAGACCCTATTCGCAAAACCGCACCTTCGGTGCTTTCCTTTTGCTCATAGGGTTACTTCGTAATATAAAAATAAGTATATATCCTTATGAATGCAAGCATTCAACGTATATATACTTATTTTTTATTACTCTGAATAGTTTATATGTAGAAGCTTCCGGTGATCTCTTTGTTCATTACATAGTAAACCACGTTCTCTTCGGGCTTTACATACAGCTCTACGCTGGTCAGGTCAGCTGCCTTCTGCTTCAGATCGTATTTCCATACGTCCTTGGCGATCTTCAGCAGTTCTTCCTGAGAGTAGGACTTTCCACCGAACTGAACGCTGATCTCACTCTTTAACTCTGTCTTCTTGGCTACGGGCTTCTTAGCCTCTGCCTTTGCAGGTGCTGCCTTCTTGGTCTCTTTCTTAACTGTTTCCTTCTTGGCTGCAGGCTTCTTAACCTCTGCCTTTACAGGTGCTTTTTCTTCTGCCTTTGCTACAGGGGCCTTCTCAGCTTCCTTCACAGCGGTCTTGGTTTCTGTCTTAACTGGAGTTGTCGGTGCTGCTTTCTTAACTTCTGCCTTAGGCGCTTCCACTTTAGCTGCTACAGGTGCTACAGTTTTCTTAACTACTGCCATGTTACCGTCTCCCTTCTGTACGAATCATGTACAAAAAACATTTTCATTCTCCGCACAAGTACCGCATTTCGGTGCTCGATAAGGGTAGTGTATTCCTTTTCCCTATAATTGTCAACTGTTATGCGAATACCAGAAAGTACAGCAATACGATAATACCCAGCACAATACGATACCATCCAAAGACTTTAAAGTCATGCTTTTTGATATATCCCATCAGGAAACGAAGTACGAACAGGGATACAATGAAGGATATCACTGTACCGACCAGCAGGCAGGCAAGCTCCATTCCCGTGAATGCAAATCCGAACTTCAATACCTTCAGAAGACTCGCTCCAAACATAACGGGAATCGCCAGAAAGAAGGTAAATTCCGCTGCCACCGTTCTCGATATACCAATCATAATAGCACCCAGGATCGTAGCTCCGGAGCGGGATGTTCCGGGCAGTGCCGCAGCCACCAGTTGGCAGAAACCGATGATCAATGCATCTCTGTAGGTCAACTGTGACAGTGTTGTGGTGGTAGGTACACGATTCTTGTTCCAGTTCTCGATCACGATAAACAATACACCGACCAATATCAGCATAACTGCTACCACGATGACCTGGACCGTTACTCCACTGGTTCCGATCTCTTTTTTAAAGGCTTCGCTCACCACATCATCAAACAGCAGGCCGTAAACGACCGCAGGGATACATGCTACAACGATCTTCACCCACATCCAGAAAGCATCCATGCTCAGTGCCACATTTCCTACCGTAAAATCTTTTTTAGATCTTACAATACCACCTTTTTTTGTCTGCTGATTTTTCTTCATATAAAAAGGCCAGATCTTGTTCCAGAACAGAACGACTACCGCCAGGATAGCTCCCAACTGAATGACAACATCAAACATATCGAAGAAGCCTTCACTGGTCTCCTGAAAGGGAATCAGACGCTCCACCAGGATCAGATGTCCTGTGCTGCTGATGGGCAGCCACTCGGTGATGCCCTCCACGATACCGTAGATAATTGCCTTGATAATTTCTAACATTTTGTTTCTCCTATCTTTTTTATTTTCTGACGAATCAGAGCTTTTATTTTTCGAGATATGCCAGCAGATCTTCATAGCAGTTCTCTGCTTCCTGATAGCCCTCTTCATATAATGCGATCAGTTTGTCCTTGTCTTTCTCTATCCGTCCCACATCACTCTTCTTATGAGGTCTGATCACGAAAGCCTGACCGTTTTTCTCCTGTCTGTCAATATAGTCCAGGCACTCGTTATAACGGATATGTCGGTCTGCCATGAGTTCATATACTTTAGGATATTTCAGGTATCTGAGTTTTATGAGTCCCAGCTGTGACGCAGATGCTGGCTTTCTCACGAATCCCACCTCTTTGGTCATGACCAAGATGTTCTTCCGGTTGCCGTCCAGAATAGATTTCTCCAGAGGAATGGCATCGCTGATGCCACCATCCAGATACAGCTTCCCATCGATCTTCACATTCCGTGCCACCAGCGGCAGGGATGCGGATGCCCGGATCTTGTCGATATCCTTGCGGATATCACGGACACGCAGATACTCCGGCTGTCCCGTCTCGATGTTGGTCACCACGCTGTAGGCCTTGCCAGGATATTTTTCAAAGGTATCGTAATCATACGGATACAGGTAATCCGGAATCAGGTGATAACAGAAATCCACATTGAACAAATCTCCGCTGGTCAATAAGCTTTCCAGGCTGCAATACCGTCTCGTATCCAGATAATCCACACTGACACTCAGCGCCCGTCCCTTTTGTCTGGACAGGTAGCTGCACATATGGCATGCACCGGCGGATACTCCGTAGATGTGGGAAAAATCAATTCCCTTTTCCGTAAAAAAGTCCAGTACGCCGGCGGTGTATACACCCTTCATTCCGCCGCCTTCCAATACCAGTCCTGCCTGATACATTCTCATTACTCTCCTTTCTGCTTCTGCAACTATCCAGAACCACATTCGCAAAATCGCATCTGCGATGCTTTCCTGAATAACAAGTTCTCTTGTTATTTGCTCATGTGGTTGTTTCGTCACATCAGCATATCGAAAGGCTCATTCGTGCAAGCACGATTCGCTTTTCGATATGCTGTGTGACTCTAGATAGTTGCATACTCGGTCTTTACGAACTTACGCAAAGCTTCCAGAGATCTCTCCACTTTTTCGGTGTCCACACAGTAGGCCATGCGGAAATATCCGGGTGCGCCAAAGCTGTCACCCGGTACCAGAACGAGATCATATTTCAATGCTTTCTGGCTGAATACCTTGGCATCCTCTTCCAGCGCCTTCGGGAAAATGTAGAAGGTTCCGCCGGGCTTCACACAGGTGAATCCCAAGTCTAGCAGTTCTTTATAGAGAATGTTCATATTCGTCTCATACACCGACAGATCCGCTGTCTTATCCAGTACCTGTGCCACTGCCAGCTGGATAATGGAAGGAGGACAGTTATGTCCGATACCGCGGGAGATCTGTCCGCACATATTGATCATGGTCTCCGCATCCTCACATGCCGGGTTCACTGCCACATAACCGATACGTTCTCCCGGCAGAGACAGGGATTTGGAGAAAGAATAGCACATGATGGTATTGTCATAAAAATAGGATACGCAGGGACTGTCTACACCTTCAAACACGATCTCACGATAAGGTTCATCAGAGATCAGATAAATAATATAACCGTATTCCCGTGACTTTTCTCTCAGGATATCTGCCAGTCTCTGCAATGTCGGGGTGGAATATACCACACCGGAGGGGTTGTTGGGAGTATTAATCAGTACTGCCTTGACCTTCTCCGTCAGCATCTCCTCAAATGCCTCGAAGTTGATCTGGAAGTTCTCCAGATTGGGCGGAACCACCTTCAGTACCGCTCCGGTGAGATCCACATAAGGATGATATTCCGGGAAAAACGGTGCAAAAGTCAGGATCTCATCTCCCGGCTCCGTCACCAGACGAAAAGCATGTGCCAGCGCTCCTGCCGCCCCGGATGCCATGAAAATGTGCTCCTTACGATAAGGCAGCCCAAACCTCTTCTCCAGGTTCTCCGCAATTGCCTCCCTGACGCTTGTAATACCGAGGCTGGGACTGTAGCCGTGCAGTTCCAACGGTTCCTTCGTCGCCAGCATATGGATCATGCGGTCAGTAAATTCTCTGGGAACCGGAACGGAAGGATTCCCCAGGCTGTAATCAAATACGTTCTCGTATCCGATTTCCTGTCCCCTTGCCGTAGCAAATTCCGAAAGCTGCCGAATCACTGATTTTCCGGACAGCATATCTTTATATTTCTGAACTAACATACTAATCTCCTTTCCGCAGACGATTCCTTTCGTCGGAGGAATCGCAAATCAAATTTCAAATTTGATTCTGCGCTGTTTATTTGATCTCTATAAACTTATCTCTGAACCTTTCCGTGGACAGACAGATACTGTTTCTTCCACAGCTTTTGGTCTTATAGAGAAGATCATCCGCTCTTGATGTGAAATCCCATTCCTTGCTATTGCCCACCGGAATCCGCACAAATACTCCCTGGCTTACCGATACATAGTTGCTGCAATTACTGCATTCATGGGGAAGTTTCAATTTGCGGACCTCCCTCAAAATATCTTCCGCCACTCTTCGTATTTTCTCCACCGTCATTCCTGTATAGAGGATCATAAATTCATCCCCACCGTATCTGGCACAGAAAATCTTACCCGGAACCTGCTGTTTCCGCAGAACTCCGGCAATCGCTTTCAGGCACTGATCTCCGGCCAGATGTCCGTAATGATCGTTGTATTCCTTGAAGAAATCAATATCCATGAGTTCTACTCCCATGAGCTCATGTTCCTCATAGGCATGTTCAAAACTGCTCGTAAGGTATTCATGTAAAAAGGTCCGGTTTGCCAGTCCCGTCAGTTCATCATGCATAGCCAGACTTTCCAGCTCCCGGTTGGAAGCTTTCATGTTCGTCCAGTCCAACGTAACGTTTTTCAGCCGGTTCTGCAATTCTATGACATTGATCAGCGCTTCTCTGTTTTCCTGTTGGTATTTCTCATAAATATCAAAATACCTGGCGGGTATAATCTATGTATTCCCAGGTAAGACCCTTCTTCTGCAGAAGTTCACTCTTGAAAGGATACAGATCCAGGAAAATATTATAATGCTCTTCGATATGCTTTTCATCAATGATCCGGATCAATTCTTCCAGATATTTTCCATCAGGCAGGATTGCCAGGATTCCCGCCAGGATCACCAGTTCATCCATGATCTCTTCAAAAACATCCCGGTCTGACAATTGCTCCAGAAGATCTGCTGCAAGCTTTAAAGCCTCTTCCTCATGCCCTTGTAATAATTCGCAGGAAATACGATACATTTCTAATGTTATTTTCGAATAATAGCTTTCCGGAGCCTCTCTGATGATCTGTTCTATTTGATTCCAAAGCCGTAAAGCCTCTTCCATTTCTCCCATATACATGTGACAGCAGCCACACTCGATCATACAGTTGATCCTGTTATAATTCAGCTGATATGTTTTCTCTGACTTACTATAGAAGTCGATTGCTGTACGGTAATGCTGTATCGCCTCCTGCCGCAGGCGCATCCTGACCAGGGTTTAGGCAATATTACTCTCCGCCATGCCCTGGATATAATAAAAATGGTATTTTTCCGCATATTGAAGGCAGTTATAATAGGAACTTAAGGCCACCATCCGGTTGTTCTTCCGATCGGACACCGCTCCCATCATATTATAGGTTCTGGCCAGCAGTTCATACATCTGCTCATTTTTCAGATAACCGATACTCTCTGTCAGACATTGCAAGGTGTTTTCATACTGGTCGTTCTGCCAATAATATTCTGCAAGATAATAAAGCCCCAGACCGGCCAGCTTCTGTGAGCCGGTGTCTGCTGCATATTCCATCACTTTCTGACAGGTCTCGTTGTCCGGAAATTTACCGTTTTCCCGGTTTTGGATGGTTTCCTCTATGAAATTTTGAACAGTCTGTGGTAAACCCTTTAAATCCATGCCGGTTCCTTTCCGGAATCCCCAAGCTGTCATTGATCATCCCCTGTCAGAGGCCATCATAAACAGCCATGGTATTCTAAATAGTTATCATACCACAGTACTTTGTCACTTTACAAGATTGCTCCGCCAAAAATACACGTCACCCGTAAAAAATTAAGGTTTTATTTAGATTTCATCCTCTGCCCATGCAAGAGCACATTTCACCGCACGATGCCAGCCCTTTAACAGTTTCTTGCAGTCTTCTTCATCCATTTCCGGTGCAAAGGATGCTCCGATCTGCCAGTTCTCACGGATCTCATCACGATTCTTCCAATAGCCTACCGCAAGTCCTGCCAGATAAGCCGCTCCCAGAGCAGTCGTCTCGATACATGCCGGACGGCGTACCTGGGTGTTGACGATATCCGCCTGGAACTGCATAAGGAAATCATTGGCACTGGCACCACCGTCTACTTTCAGGCTCTTTAAATCAATGCCGCTGTCCTTCTCCATGGCTTCCAGCACATCTGCCGTCTGGTATGCGATGGATTCCAGCGTGGCTCGGATGAAATGTTCCTTGGTACAGCCTCTGGTAATGCCGACGATGGTTCCTCTGGCATACTGATCCCAGTAGGGGGCTCCCATGCCCGCAAATGCCGGAACAATATAGACCCCTGCGGTATCCGGCACATGCTCTGCATACTCCTGGGACTGTGCAGAGGTCTTGAGCATACGCATACTGTCACGAAGCCACTGGATCCCGGCACCGGCTACGAACACGCTGCCCTCCAGGGCATATTCTACGTTCTTGCTTGTGCTGGCAGCAATAGTGGTCAATAGACCCGACTGGGAGGTAATGGCTTCGTGTCCGGTGTTCATTAATAAGA
>ERZ827471.1987-NODE-1987-length-10436-cov-2.896060_pt1 | contig 10436 bp, 7 predicted proteins | sample MGYA00519772_ERZ827471 | MGnify/ENA primary metagenome ERZ827471 (study PRJEB31778, sample SAMEA3449315) | human gut metagenome | biome: human gut; feature: human-associated habitat; material: faeces | place: United Kingdom | collected 2010/2012 ... | reverse complement strand
TGTATATAATGGAAAAGCGGATGCAGATACGGTTATGAACTGCACGAATCATTCCTATTTTAATCTGAATGGTCACGAGAGTGGAAGTATTGAAGGACAGGTATTGCAGATTTTCGCAGATGCCTATACGCCAGTCGTGGATTCAAGTGCGATTCCGACAGGAGAGATTGCATCGGTGGAGGGAACGCCGATGGATTTCCGAACAGAAAAACAGATTGGACAGGATATCAGGGCAGATTTTGAACAGCTTCATTTTACAGGCGGTTACGATCACAATTATGTTCTCGGCAGACCAGGTGAGAAAAAGATTATGGCAAACGCATACTGCCGGGAGAGTGGAATTGCCTTAGAAGCGGAAACTGACTGCTGTGGTGTACAGTTTTATGCAGGAAACTTTATCGGAGAGCAGACCGGAAAAGGTGGTGCATCCTATCACGACAGAAGTGCATTTTGTCTGGAGTCCAAGTTTTATCCAAATGCGGTGAATGAACCGGATTTTCCGTCACCGGTGGTGAAAGCGGGAGATACCTATCACACGGAGACAAGTTACCGGTTTTATCTGAGATAGGGTTGAAACGATAAACGAATCAGGATGAAAGTGCTGATAAATTGCATTGACAGAACAAACAGCCGATTTTGTCAGAAATATAGTTGACTTCGGGGGAAAAAAGTGCTATTCTCCAACATAGCATGAAAAGTGATAATTATGAGTGAGTCTATAGCTGATAATTATGTGAAAGCGATGATAAGAGTTAGTACGTTTCCTATGATGTGCAGAGAGAAGGCGGTCGGTGCGAGCCTTTCATGATGAAAACGGAACCTGTCTTTGAGCGTGAAGTGAACGTGGATATTGTAGCCGCAATCTGCATCAGATGTTGAAAAGCAGCGCGGATTCATTAATAAGCTTCATCGGGAGCTCCCGTTACAGAGCTGGCATATCGGAGGTTTCCTGTATGCGTGAGAGCGGTTTTACCGAAGTTAGGTGGTACCACGGACAGATAGTTCGCCCTAAGCTGATATTTTCATATTGACTTGGGGCTTTTTTAATGCTTCGAAAAAATAGATAATTGCAAAACTCGTCATAATCTTCTTTTAATTGTTCAAAATTCAATTTACGTTCTCATGAGTTTCGCAATTATCAATATAAATTCAGTTGATAATGGAAACCGGATGCCCTTCTAGGTAGCACCGGAAATTGTCGATCGCCATATCAATCGCACGGATCCTGGATTCTCTTGTGAGCCATGCAATGTGTCCGGTGATAACGGTGTTTGGTGCAGTTAACAACGGACTGCCGCAAACCGGCGGTTCATCAGTCAGAACATCAAGTCCTGCGGCTAATACTTTTCCGGATGCAAGCGCATCCGCAAGCGCCTGCTCATCGATGAGGGCACCGCGGGCGGTATTGATCAGGACCACACCGTCTTTCATTCTGGCAATGGTGTCCTGATCGATCATGCGTTCGGTTGCCGGAGTATGCGGCGTATGAAGGGAAATAAAGTCGCTTCTGGCAAGCAGCTCATCTAACGATACCTGTTCAATGAAATCATATGCAGCGCCTTCTTTTTTGTGGCGGCTGTATGCGAGCACATGCATGCCAAATCCCTGTGCCATTTTTGCAAAAGCAAAACCGATTGCACCAAGACCGATCACACCAAGCTTTTTGCCTTCCAGCTCCTGTCCGGCAAATGCTTTCTTGGCTTTTTCTGCATCTTTGGCAATGTTCCCGTCTTCTTCGTTCTCCTGTACCCAGTTGATACCGCCGATGATATCTCTGGAAGCAAGAAGCATACCGGCAATTACCAGTTCCTTTACGCCATTCGCATTGGCTCCCGGTGTGTTAAATACAACGATTCCCTGTTCTGCACATTTCTCAAGCGGAATATTGTTCACACCCGCACCGGCTCTTGCAATAGCTTTCAGATCCGGTGCAAATTCCATTTCGTGCATTGCCGCACTTCTTACCAGGATCGCATCTGCTGTTTCTGGTGTGCTTACAGGTGCATAGTCTTTTGTGAATTCATCCAGTCCTACCTGTGAAATTGGGTTCAGATTATGATACTTATACATGATTACAGATTCTCCTTTTCAAATGCTTTCATAAATTCTACCAGTTTCTCTACCCCTTCGATCGGCATCGCATTGTAGATACTTGCACGCATACCGCCGACACTTCTGTGTCCTTTCAGGTTCTCGAATCCGGCTTTTTTTGCCTCTTTCACGAATTTTGCATCCAGATCCTTATCACCTGTTACAAACGGAACATTCATAAGCGAACGGTCTTTTGGAACAACCGTGCCCTTGAACAGTTTGCTTTCATCCAGATAATCATAGAGAATCTTTGCTTTCTTTTCATTGCGCTCTTTGATTGCTTCCAGTCCGCCCTGTTTTTTCAGCCATTTAAACACTTTACCACAGATATAGATTCCATATGCCGGTGGTGTATTGTATAAAGACTTGGCATCTGCATGCGTCTTATACTTCAACATAGTCGGTGTACCTTCTAATACATCATCTGTGATCAGATCCTCACGGATAATTGCGATCACAACACCTGCAGGTCCGACATTTTTCTGAACACCGCCGTAGATAACGCCGTATTTTGACACATCTACCGGTTCAGACAGGAAGCAAGATGATACATCTGCCACCAGTGTCTTTCCTTTGGTATTCGGAAGCTCTTTGAACTTCGTACCATAAATCGTATTATTCTCGCAGATATATACATAATCTGCATCTTCAGAGATATCGAGGTCTGAGCAGTCCGGAATATAAGAAAATGTCTTATCTTCGGAAGATGCAATCACATGGACCTCTCCGTATTTTTCTGCTTCTTTGGCTGCCTTTTTCGCCCACTGTCCGGTTACGATATAGTCAGCCACTTTATTCTTCATCAGATTCATAGGAATCATGGCAAATTGCTGAGACGCTCCGCCCTGTAAAAATAATACTTTATAGTTATCCGGGATATGCATCAGTTCACGGATATCGGCTTCTGCTGTCTCAATAATCTCCTGGAACACCGATGAACGGTGACTCATTTCCATAACCGACATTCCACAGCCCTGATAGTCTAACATCTCTGCTGCTGCTTCTTTTAATACTTCTTCCGGCAATACGGCCGGACCTGCTGAAAAATTGTACACTCTGCTCATTGTTGTTCCTCCACTTTCCTTTACTTTTTTCTTTTACTATTCTGCATTTTTTGCTTCCAGGTCTTTTTCATCAAAAGCTTCATTGATCGGGGCGCCAGGGGCAACCATCGGCCATACCTTGTCATCACTGTCAATCTGGCAGTCGATCACCACCGGATGTCCGCTCTTTAACGCGTTCGCAAATGCTTCTTTGAATTCTTCCTGGGTTGCCACACGTACTCCTTCTGCTCCCATAGCTTCTGCAAGTTTTACAAAATCTACGGCATCATTGAGTACAGTAGCCGAGTAACGCTGTCCGTAGAACAGGTTCTGCCACTGACGGACCATACCAAGTACATGGTTGTTAATCACTACCTGGATCACCGGAATATTATGGCGTGCCGCGGTAGCGATCTCATTCATATTCATACGGAAACATCCGTCACCTGCAATATTGACAACGGTCTTTTCCGGTCTTCCGACCTTGGCTCCAAGTGAAGCTCCAAGACCATATCCCATGGTTCCAAGTCCTCCTGAGGTAAGGAGTGTTCTTGGCTCTGTATATTTATAATACTGTGCTGCCCACATCTGGTGCTGTCCGACTTCTGTCGAAATGATTGCTTCACCATTTGTCTGACGGTAGATCTCTTCTACAACAAACGGTCCGCTGAGCACATCCGGATGATAGGTCATCGGATATTTCTCTTTGTAAGACATGATCTGTTCTACCCATGTCTTGTGATCCTGCTGTTCCAGACGCTCATTCATCTTCTGAAGAACGACTTTCAGATCACCGACCACACCTTCTGTGATCAGAATATTTTTATTCATCTCTGCAGCATCTACATCAAACTGTAAGATTTTTGCATTCTGGGCAAATTTCTTTGCATTTCCTGTTACACGGTCACTGAATCTTGCTCCTGCGACGATCAGAAGATCACATTCACTGACTCCGTAGTTGGATGCCTTTGTTCCATGCATTCCGAGCATTCCGGTATATAACGGATCTGTTCCCGGAAATGCTCCTTTTCCCATCAGGGAATCGGTAACCGGAGCATCTACCTTCTTTACGAATTCATATAATTCTTTGCTGGCTTCTGATAATACCGCTCCGCCACCGACAAATATGTATGGTTTCTCTGACTCCCGGATCATACGTACTGCACTTTCCAGATCTTTTTCACAGATATCTTCGGATGGTTTTACAACCTTTGGTTCCTGTGCTGTAAATTCTGCTTTGTTCGCAGTTACATCTTTCGGGATATCGATCAGGACCGGTCCCGGTCTTCCTTCTTTGGCTATCACGAATGCCTTACGTATCGTATCCGCCAGATTATTGACATCTTTTACAATATAATTATGCTTGGTGATTGGCATTGTAACACCTGCAATATCGATCTCCTGGAAACTGTCTTTTCCCAGAAGTGATACTCCTACATTACAGGTAATTGCAACGACCGGAATCGAATCCATGTATGCGGTTGCAATTCCGGTTACAAGGTTTGTTGCACCCGGTCCGCTGGTTGCAAGACATACACCGACTTTTCCTGTCGCTCTTGCATATCCGTCTGCCGCATGAGCAGCACCCTGCTCATGTGACGTAAGGATATGTGTAATCTCATCTTTATGCTTATATAATTCATCATATACGTTCAAAATCGCTCCGCCCGGATAACCGAATACGGTATCGACGCCCTGCTCTTTCAAACACTCAATTACGATCTGTGATCCTGTTAACTGCATACCATTCATTCCCCTGTCATGATTTATTTTGCTTTTGGAACTTCGAGAATTGCTCCTCTGTTTCCAGAAGTAACCATTGCCGCATATCTTGCAAGATATCCGGTTGTAACTTTTGGTTCTCTCGGAGTCCAGTTTGCTTTTCTCTTCGCAAGTTCTTCATCGGATACATCCAGATGAATAGAAAGGTTCGGAATATCGATCTGGATCAGGTCTCCTTCTTCTACCAGTGCGATTGGTCCACCAACAGCTGCTTCCGGAGATACGTGTCCGATAGATGCCCCTCTGGATGCACCACTGAAACGTCCGTCTGTGATCAGCGCTACACTTGAGCCAAGTCCCATACCTGCGATTGCAGATGTAGGATTTAACATCTCACGCATTCCAGGGCCTCCCTTTGGTCCTTCGTAACGGATAACGACAACGTCACCGGCAACGATCTTACCACCTTTGATCGCTGCAATTGCATCTTCTTCACAGTCAAATACTCTTGCAGGTCCTTCGTGTACCAGCATCTCGTCTACAACAGCGGAACGTTTTACAACGCTTCCGTCCGGCGCAAGATTTCCTTTTAATACTGCAAGCCCGCCTGTTGGTGTGTATGGATTATCAATTGGACGAATTACTTCCGGATCTTTGTTGACCACACCTTCGATATTCTCTCCAACGGTCTTTCCTGTAACTGTCATACATTCTGTATGCAGAAGGCCTTTCTTATTCAGCTCTGCCATAACTGCATATACACCGCCGGCTTCGTTCAGATCTTCCATGTATGTCGGGCCTGCCGGTGCAAGGTGGCAGAGGTTCGGTGTCTTTTCGCTGATTCCATTTGCAAAATCAATCTCGAAATCCATTCCTACTTCGTGTGCGATTGCAGGGAGGTGAAGCATACTGTTGGTAGAGCATCCAAGTGCCATGTCAACCGTAAGTGCATTCAGGATTGCTTCTTTTGTCATGATATCTCTTGGACGGATATTCTTCTCAAGAAGTTCCATAACCTTCATACCTGCATGCTTTGCAAGACGGATTCTTTCTGAATAAACTGCCGGAATTGTTCCATTTCCACGAAGTCCCATACCAAGTACTTCTGTCAGACAGTTCATACTGTTCGCTGTGTACATTCCGGAACATGATCCGCATGTCGGACATACTTTGTTCTCGAATTCGCACAGATCTGCATCTGACATCGTTCCTGCAACGTTTGCTCCTACTGCCTCGAACATGCTGGAAAGACTTCTCTTCTGTCCTTTTACATGTCCTGCAAGCATCGGTCCTCCGCTGACGAATACAGTTGGAACATTGATTCTTGCCGCAGCCATCAGAAGTCCCGGTACGTTCTTATCACAATTCGGGATCATAACAAGCGCATCAAACTGATGTGCCATTGCCATTGCCTCTGTAGAATCTGCGATCAGGTCTCTGGTTACCAGAGAATACTTCATTCCGATATGTCCCATTGCGATTCCGTCACAGACTGCTATTGCAGGGAACATGATCGGTGTACCGCCTGCCATGGCAACTCCCTGTTTTACTGCATTTGCGATCTTATCCAGATTCATATGTCCAGGTACGATCTCATTGTATGAACATACGATACCGACCAGTGGTCTGTTCATCTCTTCCTCGGTAAGTCCGAGTGCATTGAACAGCGAGCGGTGAGGCGCCTGCTGTTTTCCTTTTGTTACTGTATCACTTCTCATTCTTTTTTATCCTCCTGTTGTCTTTCTATTCAATTTCTTCTATATAACTCTGTAAATCCGTAATTCTATGCAGCAGACAATTACTGAATGTTTGCTGCGATCAGACTTCCCATCTCTTCTGTACCAATCTGAGTCTTTCCGTCCGACATAATATCAATCGTACGATATCCGTCTTTTAATACTTTTGAAACAGCTGCTTCGATCGCATCTGCTTCTTTGTCCAGATCAAAGCTGAAACGGAGCATCATTGCTGCTGAAAGGATGGTTGCGATCGGATTCGCGATTCCTTTTCCTGCAATATCCGGTGCAGATCCACCACTTGGTTCATACAAGCCGAATTTTGTCTCATTTAAGCTGGCACTTGCAAGCATTCCGATCGATCCTGTCACCATACTTGCTTCATCTGAAAGAATGTCTCCGAACATGTTCTCTGTAAGGATAACGTCAAACTGTTTCGGATCTTTTACAAGCTGCATTGCACAGTTGTCTACCAACATATTTTCAACTGTTACTTCCGGATAATCCTTTGAAACTTCTTCTACTACTTTTCTCCATAATCTGGAAGAATCCAATACATTCGCTTTATCTACACTTGTGACTTTCTTACGGCGTTTCATTGCAATATCAAATCCGCGTTTTGCAATTCGTCTAATCTCTTCTTCATTATATGTAAGAGAATCCTGTGCTGTCATTACACCATTTACTTCTTCTGTCTTTCTCTCTCCAAAGTACAGACCGCCGGTCAGCTCTCTCATGATCATCATGTCAAATCCGCCTTCTGTAATCTCTTCTTTCAGCGGGCATGCACCTTTCAGTTCATCATAAAGCACTGCAGGTCTTAAGTTTGCAAAAAGATTCAGCGCTTTTCTGATCTTTAAAAGTCCTGCTTCCGGTCTCTTGGATGGCTCTAACTTGTACCATGGAGATGTCTTTGCATCTCCTCCGATGGAACCCATCAGAACTGCATCACATGCTTTTGCCTCGGCGATCGTCTCATCTGTAAGCGGTACTCCGTGAACATCAATGGATGCTCCCCCCATGAGTAACTGTGTATAATCACAGGTATGTCCATATACTTCTGCAACTTTATTCAGAACTTTCATTGCCTCCGTTACAATCTCCGGGCCAATTCCGTCTCCCTTAATCACACCAATTTTAAGATTCATAGTTCTTCTTCCTTCCTTCGGTAAAAATCTATAAAAATAATATTATCGTATTTTTATGCATGTTTCAAGACTTTAATTGACTAAATTGACAAATTGCTACATTTTACATACTAAAAAAGACTTTTTATCATATTTCTTGTACACTTTGTTGATTTCTATCCACTCGATACATTCTTGCAATCTCTTTGATAACCGAAAGCTTTTTACAATTGCATGATACAGAGGACTTGCCACTGGCAACTTCTCTTGCATACTTTGGTATAACAAAAAAATTACGGAACACATATTTCTATGTGCTCCGTAATTTTTATTGCCATGCATTCGCAAGGAACTGCCAGCGGCAGATTCTATGCATGATATTTCGCTGTTTCAAGAATCCGGTTCGCATTTTCCACACGCTCTTTCGATGGCGGATCAATGCCTTCCAGCTGATACGGGATTCCCAGTTCTTTCCATTTATATACACCAAGTGTATGATATGGAAGAACCTCAACTTTCTCTACGTTATCAAGTGTTTCTATAAAGTCATGAAGTCTGTGCAGATACTCGTCTTTATCGCTTCTTTCCGGAACCAGGACGTGACGGATCCAGACTGGTTTTCCGGTATCAGAAAGATACCTTGCCATATCAAGAATATTCTTATTCGTCTGTCCGGTAAGGATCTTATGCTGTTCGTCATCAATATGCTTGATATCTAGCATCACAAGATCTGTCACCTTCATAAGTTCCTGGAATTTACTGAAGAATGGCTCTTCTCTTGTAAATGGATTCCCGCAGGTATCCAGTGTCGTGTTGATTCCTCTTTTTTTAGCTTTCTGGAACAACTCCAGCAGAAAATCGATCTGCAGAAGCGGTTCGCCTCCACTGACGGTAATACCGCCCTTACTTCCCCAGTAAGTGCGGTATTTCCAGGCTTTATCAATCAGTTCATCTGCTGTGTAGAGAGTCCCTGAATTCATGTTCCATGTGTCCGGGTTATGACAGAACTGGCAGCGCATTGCACAGCCGGTCGTAAATATCAGATACCGGACACCTGGACCGTCAACGGAGCCGAAACTTTCCAGAGAATGAATATATCCTTTGGTCATAGTTTTGCTCCTTTTCTTATTTATTACATGTAATTCGCCATGTACTCCGCCATGCGCAGCTCGATTCCGCTTTGCTTCATCTCGCTGACGGCTGTCGCCGTATATCATCTGATCCAGATATCATAATTCAAGCAAGCTTGATTATAACATCTGTCTCATCTGATGCATGGCTCATAGCTTTTACATATGATCGTGGCAAGTTCTTGCGATAACGTCTAACTGCTGTTCGCGAGTCAGGTCGATGAACTTAACTGCGTATCCAGATACACGGATTGTGAAGTTAGCGTATTCTGGTTTCTCTGGGTGTTCCATAGCGTCAACCAGTTTGTCTGTACCAAATACGTTAACGTTCAGGTGATGTGCTCCCTGATCGAAGTATCCGTCCATTACACGTGCAAGATTTTCTTTACGCTCGTCATCTGTGTGTCCAAGTGCACTTGGGCTGATTGTCTGAGTATTAGAAATACCATCCAGAGCCAGCTCGTATGGCAGCTTAGCAACAGAGTTAAGAGATGCAAGAAGTCCGCTCTTTTCTGCACCGTAAGATGGGTTAGCACCTGGTGAAAGTGGTTCTCCTGCTTTTCTTCCATCTGGAAGAGATCCTGTAGCCTTACCATATACTACGTTAGAAGTAATTGTAAGGATTGATGTTGTAGGTACAGAATTTCTGTATGTGTGGCACTTGTTCAGTTTGTGCATGAATGTTTTCAGAAGCCAGATAGCCATGTCATCTGCACGATCATCATCGTTACCGTATCTTGGGAAGTCTCCTTCGATTTCGAAATCTGTTGTGATTCCGTCTTCGTCACGAATAGCTTTAACCTTAGCGTATTTGATAGCGCAAAGTGAATCTACTACGTGAGAGAATCCAGCGATACCTGTTGCGAATGAACGCTTAACATCTGTGTCGATCAGTGACATCTGAGCTGCTTCATAGTAGTATTTGTCATGCATATAGTGGATCATGTTAAGTGTATCAACATACAGTTTGCTTAACCATTCCATCATAGCATCGTATTTTTCCATTACTTCATCGAAGTCAAGGTACTCAGATGTGATTGGTCTGTAAGCAGGTCCAACCTGAACTTTGTTCTTTTCATCAATACCACCGTTGATAGCGTATAACAGACACTTAGCAAGGTTTGCACGAGCTCCGAAGAACTGCATCTCTTTACCTGTCTCTGTAGCAGATACGCAGCAGCAGATTGAATAGTCATCGCCCCATACCGGACGCATAACATCATCGTTCTCATACTGTACGGAACTTGTTTTAACAGAAATATTAGCAGCATATTTCTTGAAGTTCTCCGGCAGCCTGGAAGAATAAAGAACCGTCAGGTTTGGCTCCGGAGCCGGTCCCATGTCCTCAAGAGTATGCAGGAAACGATAGTCATTCTTGGTGATCATATGGCGTCCGTCAACACCGATACCACCAACCTCAAGAGTAGCCCATACCGGGTCTCCGGAGAACAGCTGGTTGTAGGACTCGATTCTTGCGAATTTAACCATACGGAATTTCATTACCATGTGGTCAACAAGCTCCTGAGCTTCCTTCTCAGTGATAACACCGTTCTTAAGGTCTCTTTCAATATAGATATCAAGGAATGT
>ERZ827471.1982-NODE-1982-length-10462-cov-2.343903_pt1 | contig 10462 bp, 5 predicted proteins | sample MGYA00519772_ERZ827471 | MGnify/ENA primary metagenome ERZ827471 (study PRJEB31778, sample SAMEA3449315) | human gut metagenome | biome: human gut; feature: human-associated habitat; material: faeces | place: United Kingdom | collected 2010/2012 ... | reverse complement strand
TGGATACGGTGTGCCCGTCTTGTTTCCAGGCTCTTTTGGGCCGGGTCCACGTAGGCTTCCACGGCTTGTCCGTTATATCCGAATGTATAGGTCCGTTCTACATACCCGGCTGCATTCCAATACTCCAGAGAAGCCAATGAGCCGTTTTCATTGTAATGCGGGACAAGCGTTTTTTCATATTCATAGTAGACTTGCCCGTCTTCTATTTCAGTATATTTTACGGAGGTGGGGATGTCCTTGGTGGTCTTTCCGAACAGTACGGCATACCACATGAAGTCGTAAGTCATGTACCACATTCCATCAAAAAAAATCCCGGGGTTCGGTTGTCCTTCTCCATACGTGTATTTGTAAATGGTCGTCAGAACTCCTGATTCTTCATTGTCTGAATAGCGGTCTTCAACTTGTACGCTGAGCAGGTTGCCGTTGTTCCAAGTGTAAGTGATTTTATAGTTCTCCGTGTATCCAGGCCCTGTTGAGTTCACTTGTTTTTCAGTGATATGCCCGTCCGCGTCGTATGCCATGGTGGCCTGTCCGTTTGTCTTTTCGGTCTCGCCATCGTACACGTCCGTGGTAAGTGGCCGACGTGGCAAATCCCTTGTCATTTACCTTGATATTGGTGTAGGTTTCCACGGAACTTTCATCGCCGCTGTCTCCGTATTGCATTTCAACCTTGATGGTGAGCGGATTGTGGCTGATGGTGAAAGTACCGTTCGGGTTGGATAACGTACCGCTTGTTAGTTTGCCGTCAGTGTAATTGAATACTTCCCAACTTCCGTTGATGGAGGTCACCGGGAATTGTATGCCCAGATCCTGACTTACGTCCGGAGTTGTCGTGGCTTGGTCTCCCGGAGGAGTGGGGTCAGTCTTTTTTTCGTCGTCATCGCTACAGGAAGCGAATCCTACTGCCAAGAGGCAGCATGTCCATAACAAATGTTTCTTCATAAAGTTTGAATTTAAATGGTTGGTAATTGGGTTTGTCTCTCCGTAAGAGAGCGTACAGTGGGTATTTACTGCTTGATAACCAAAGGAGTATATGGAATTTGTTTTCTGGATTTTGTATGCAGTGTTTGATTTTTGTTCACTTTTGTTTGCTTAGTTCCTTGGTAAATCCTAACTTTGTGTGAGCGATCGCTCTCTTACGGAGAGATAGATTTCCAATAGCCATAAAATGAGGCTAAGTATGGCTTTCATACGCAGACAGCCCGCCGGATTCCGGCGGGCTGTCTGCGTATGAAAGTTCTTTCTATTTTCGTTTCAATTCTTCCCATTTCGGTGGTTCCACTCCCATGAGCTCTTTTACGAAGAAATCGAAACGCTTGTGTTCTCCGTAGCTTTCGCCCATGCTGTGCCTTACGCCCGGCAGGACCACCAACTCGAAATCCTTGTTGGCTTTGATGAGGGCATCGACCACTTGCATGGTGGAGGCCGGATCCACGTTGTCGTCCATTTCTCCTACCACGAGCATCAGCGGACGCGTCAGCCGGTGGGCGTTTTCCACGTTGGAGCAAGCGATGTAGCTGCTGTCCACCGGATAGCCCATCCACTGTTCGTTCCACCAGATTTTGTCCATCCGGTTGTCGTGGCAACCGCAACTGGAGTAGGATGCCTTGTAGAATTCCGGGTGGAAAAGTACGGCGGCCAAAGCTTCCTGTCCTCCGGCAGAGCAACCGTATATCCCCACACGGGTACTGTCCATATAGGGGTACTTTTCCGCTGCCGCCTTGATCCACTGGATACGGTCGGGGAAACCGGCGTCTTTCAGGTTCTTATAGCACACCTCTTCAAACTTCTTTCCGCGATAGGATGTCCCCATGGCGTCGAGCTGCACGACGATGAATCCCAATTCGGCCAGTGCCGTCGTATATCCGTTGTAGGGAAGGAAGCTTTTGGGCGTGTAAGCATCTCCGGGGCCGGAATAGATGTATTCGATGACCGGATATTTCTTTTGCGGGTCGAAATTGGTCGGACGTTGGATGATGCCCCACATAGGTGTCACGCCGTCCCGTCCGGGAGCGGTGAAGATTTCAGGGGCAGTCCATCCGGCCGATTTGATTTTGCTTAAATCCGCTTGTGCCAATGTCCGTCCCTCCGCTTTCTCGCCTTGTGTCATGCGCAGGACGGTGACGGGAGCCTGTTCTGCTGTGGAATATTTGTCAATCCACAGGGTGTAATCTTCATTGAAGACGGCCGAGTGGTTTCCTTCTTCTGGCGTGAGGCAGGTCATTTGCTTGCCGTCCATGTTTATTTTATAATAATGCACATGGTAAGGGTCTTCTTTGGGATTTACACCACTGGCCGTAAAGTAAATCACTTGGTTGTCTTCGTCCACTTTGAGCACGCGGCGCACCACCCAGTCGCCCTTTGTGATTTGCCGGGCCACCTTGCCTTTCTCCAGGTCGATCATGTAGAGGTGGTTCCAGTTGTCCCGTTCGCTCATCCATATCATTTCTTTCCCGCCTTTCAAGACATGGCGGAACATACGGCTGTAGTTGACAAAGGTGGGGCTGCTTTCCTCCACGAGTGTGCGTACCTTTCCGGTTTCCGCATCGAGTTCCAGCACGCGATAGGTCTTATGGCCGCGTTCGTTATATTCAAAAGTCACCGCTTTCCCGTCTTCTTTCCATTCCGGGCCGTACAAGTCGTACTGGCGGTCGAAGAGTTCGGTAGATGGAATGACGGCCTGTCCTGTTTCCACGTTGAATATGCAAGGCACCTTGAAGCGCAATTCGTCGCCCGGCTTGGCGTATTCCTGTTGGTGAAGGATGGGCTGAAGCTGGCTTTTGGGCGAGCTTTCCACGTAATATACATACCGTTTCTGGGCCGGACGTATCTTGTTGGCACATACGTATCTGCCGTCCGGGCTCCATTTGAGCCAACTGGAATAGTAATTGCCGGCCGTCCCGTCGTTGCTCAACGCCCGTTCGTGGCGGCCGTCCCGGTCGCTGACGTACACATTGTCGTTCTTGATATAAGCTTGCCGTTTCCCGTCGGGCGAGACTACGGGTACCGCCCCTTTTTCATCGTCCACTTCCATCCAGTGACGCGGTTTTTTCCATGGCCCTTTGGGAGAATGCAGTTCTTCTTTGCTGCCTAACCGCAGTCCGGCGGTGCAAGCTTCTTCTACTTTCCATTTGTAACCGTCGAATTCGAAGGATACGGACGTGGGTTGGCTCTCGTCCACACTCAAGCGTGACAGTCTTAGCGTGTTTCGTGGGATGTCCTTTCCGGTCTCGCGGGAAAGCAGTTCCGCCAAGGCCTTCATGTGAATTGCTTTTACGTCAGCCGTTTTCACGTCTCCCGTTACTTTGCCTACGTAATAGTCTGTTCCTTCCGGTGTATAGACAGAGTAGTGGAATGTAGTTTTTCCGTCCCATCGTATGTCCGCCGGGTCGTTATACACCTGTGTGGCATTGAACTTCTCGTAGAGGGAATATGCCCTCCGGTAGTCTTCCAATGTGCCTTGCGCCTGTCCGTTTGCCGCTATGAAGCATAGCGCCGGGAGCAGCAGGCTTTTAATCGTTTTGTTTCTCATTACTTTTTAATAGGTTTTTATCGTGTTTAGTTCTTTTGTCGTGCCGGTCGGGCTTCGGTGTCCCTGATAAGCGAGGCGAACGCCTGCGGGGTTATCTCGACCGGTCCGTTCATGAATTCCGGGATGTTGTAGCTTCGCATGAAGCGTCGGTGCATGTCGGGTACCTCCTGCGGCAACTCGAAAGGTTTGTGCCCTTTGCCGTTTTTGTCGATGTAGGCAATGAAAGGCCGTGTGTAGTTTCTGTCGTAACGCCGGCTACTGAAGACCACCCACCGTCCGTTACTGCTCCACGAGTGGTAGCTTTCCACATCGTCAGAGTTGATTTCCGTCATGGGACGTACTTGGTGTGTACGTAAGTCCATCAGGTAGAGGTCCGCGTCTTTGTGCCAGATGTGGAACACGCCGAATTCCCCGAGCGTGAACATCAGGTAGTGTCCGTCGGGCGATATGCGCGGCAACGTGGCACTCTTTCCGCGTGCGGCCGCGTCGAATACCAATTCGGGCGGACCTATCCGGCGGCTGGCCGGGTCGAAGCTTCTCCGGAAAAGATTGTATTTGATTTCCTTATAGCGCAGGATGGTTTCGTTGTCTAAATTCTCCGCCGTGTCCTTGCGTACGAAACGGGCTGAAGCATAATAAAGGTATTTGCCGTCCGGGCTCCACCACGGGAATACTTCCAATTCGTCGGCATCGCCCGGGATGCGCGTCACTTCGTTTTTCTCCACGTCGTAAAGTATCAGGTCGCTGAGCATGTCTTGTACTTCCACTTTCTGTAAGTCACGTGTGTGGAATGTCTGCCCGGTCTGGTTGACCGAGTAAGCGATGAGCTTTTCCGTCGGGTGCCAGGCGGGATATACCCCGCCCGAGATGAGCGAATCCGTTTTCAGGTTGGCTTTGACCAATGTACCATCGTATGCAATGACTGTTCCGGCACGGTCTTCCCTCACGTGGAACTGCATACGCCGGGGATTGTAGTTCTGGTAAGAATGGCAGTTGATACATTGTGCATGTTCCACGTCGGTGTTCATCATGTTACCGTAAATGACGCTTTCGTCGAAGCTGGTCAAATCGCGTTGGTTGAGGGTCAAGTCCCGGTAAGTGACATACGAAGGACTGATGAGGCGGTAGGAGAGGTAAGGGTCTATGTCCTCTTCGGCTACATGGATTTTAAATGGCCGGCGGCGCGTCCATTGTCCGTCGTGTTCCACAAAGACTTCCACGTCGAGCGCGCCACCTTTGGCCGAAGCCAGCATGTCGCGCCACTGCGAGACGGAGGGAGTCACTTCCCGTTCGTCCGTGGTCCATTCTCCTCCGGGATATTTGATGCGGGCTGCATAAGCGTCAGCCTTCTCGTCCACGATGAAACGCAACGGGGCTATGTTCGGCGGTACCGTCACGTCTGTATAGTCGGGATAAATGTCCGGTGCGTCCTGACTTTCCGTATAGGCATCAGGCATTTGGGGGCTGCAAGCAAAACAAAGGGCGGCCAGCCAACCGCCGGTCAGGGTCTTCAGAACGTGAGCAATTTTCATGGTTAGTAGGTTTGTAATCCGTTGACTAAAAAATAGAAATAATAGAAGGTATTGCCGAACTGTGGCCGGAAAGCCTCTGCCATTTGTGCCTCCGTCATACCGGCGCATTGTTGGGTGAACTCCATAAAACGCTGGTAACTGTCTTTCACTTCTTGGTCGAAAGGCATGTGGCTGATGTCTACCTTGTTTTCCAGATGGCCGTACAAGTAGGCAGCTTCCTGGTAGTGGCGCGGCATGGGCTTCCCGTTATGCAGGGTGGCATATTGGAAGAAGCGAGGCCAGAAAATGTCGATGTCCTTCATCTGTAAGGCCGCTATCAAGGTTTGTTCCTGATAGAGCGGGTCGTTGCTCTCGCCGTAAGCAAAGGTTCGCAGCAGGAACATTTCGATGACGTTCAGGTCCGAGTTCAGTTTGTCTTCCTTGGGCAGTAGCCGGATAATCGGCGCAAACTCTTTGCTTTTCCGTATTTGTTCCGGATGGTCGAGGTAAGTCTCGTATTTCTCGGCCCACTCTTTGTGGAAAAGGGTGCGTTTGAGCATGTCGATGTATTTGCGTGCCACTTTGTAGTCGCCGCCCGCGATAGAAGTTTTGGCCATGTATTTCAGGTATTCCGTCCGCCATCCGAACGTCACACCGTCTTCCATGCACCAACGGTAGCAATAGTTTTCCTGTCCGTAATGGTAATACAAGGCTTTGCCGCCTACGTGGGCCAACCGTACGAGGAACGGCGCGTTGGGGCGTGCGCCTCCTTCCCTGTATTGGAACATTTCGTCACCGGCCCGTCCGAGGCGGAACAAAGCCAGGTTCTTGTTCATGACCATCAGGCGGGTAGGCTCTGCCGTTCCGCTCAGGAAAATGGCCGGAATCTGTTCCCAGTCTTCTTCCTCTATGGCACGTGCCATCAGCAGTTCCTTACGGAAATTCTCATCCACATACCACGCCTTTTTCAATCCCCATGCGGTGGCCACCCATACGAGCAAGTGAGCCAGAAGGATGAGAGGGTATTTCTTTATGACCGGCACGTAATCGTAGATGACGGCACCCGCCAGTGGCAGGAAAAACAATATATAATAAGGTGTACGATAGTCTGCGAATACTTCTCCGCCTGCATCGAAACTCGGCAGGGCAGCCGTGTAGATTTCGCTGATGGCTGTTTGGCTATAAAAATGCCATGCCGCGAGGGGCACTCCGACGAGCAGCAACAGTCCCCATACCGTAGGGATGACGCGGTTCTTATATAGCGTGCCCGGCATACGCCAACAGAGCACTACCATGTAGCCCGTGCCGGCCAATGCGTATGCTCCGAATAAAGGATAACCGGCGAGAAGCCATACGGTCATCCACGCGTAGCCCCAATATGGGTTCCGGTGGGCTGTACGGCTGAAAACCCATACGGCCGACAGGGCCGCCAGTATGCCAATGGAGGCCGTGAAGAAATAACCTTGTAATTTGATATAATAAATGAAATAGCCCATCTCCACGATGCCGGCCAACAGGGCGGCCGGTACCAAGGCGGGAAGAAAACTCCATGAAGGGGAAAGCCGGAAGGCCGAGCACATGACGAAGCAAATGCAGACCCAAACGGCTATGAGAAGGGCTGTTCCGACAGCCGGGTAATAAAAAAACTGCGTGAGGAAACAGGCTGCCCATTGCAACGTGCCGCCCGGATATGCCGCGAGCGTATGATAGAAAGTACTGTCCGGCAAGAAGAGGTTGAGTTCTTGTATCCGGAAAAGCGTTTCTTTCTCATAAGTGTATAGGCAAAAGCCGAGAATGACAGGAAAGACGATGCCATAGAACCATGGCATCCCTTTCTCTACGTAACGCCGGAACCGCATGTCCGCCTTGCCGGAGGGGGCGTAGGCTTCGGGATTGAACGGTTGTGAAAAGTCGGTATTCATGATATTTAAGTTATTTTTTCCACAAAGGATTAGGTTTTCCTCTTCAAAGTTAATAAATCTTGTGCGAACACGTAATATTTTAGCAAAAAACTTTGCATTTTAGAGAGAAAAAAGAACAAAAAACGTATCTTTGTATGCAGTTTCTAAATGATTAACTAACCGCGTCTGTGACGCAATAAAACAAATGTACCATGTTTAGACAATTGATGTTTTCTTGTGCTTGTCTGGCCGTTCTTTCGGCTGAGGCGCAAAAAGACAAACCTTGGTGGTTGGATCCCGAGGTGAACGAAGTAAACACCATGGCTCCGCGTGCGGCGTTTTTCGCATACGAGACAGAGAATCTGGCAAAGGCAGACCAGAAAGCCCGGTCGGAACGTTATCTGTCATTGGAAGGCAAGTGGAAATTCAATTTTTCCAAGGACCACGACAAGGCCCCTCGCGACTTCTATTCCCTGAAGTACGACGATTCGCAATGGACGGACTTTCCCGTGCCCGGCATCTTGGAGTTGAATGGTTACGGAGATGCCATTTACAGCAACAATGGTTATCCATGGAGAACACAATTCAGACCCGAACCGCCTTTTGTGGAAGAGCGTAACAATTACACGGGTTCGTACCGTAAGATGGTGACTGTGCCTGCCGATTGGAAAGGTGAGCGGATTTACCTGCACGTGGGTTCGGCTACGTCCAACCTGATGGTATGGGTGAACGGCAAATTCGTGGGATACAGCGAAGACAGCAAGGTGTCGGCGGAATTCGACCTGACGAAGTATCTCACGCCGGGCAAGGAGAACCTGATTGCCATGCAGGTGATGCGTTGGTGCGACGGTTCGTACCTTGAAGACCAGGACTTCTGGCGTTTTACGGGAATCGCTCGTGAAGTGTATCTCTATGCACGTCCTCAGGCTCACATCGCCGACTTGTTCATTACGCCCGATTTGGTGAACAATTATCAGGACGGAACGTTGGAGGTGAAACTGAACGCCGTGGGAGCCAAGGGTGAGACCGTGATGTTCTCCCTGAAAGACAAGGAGGGAAAAGAAGTGGCTGCACAGACGGCTAAAGTCGGAGGAAACGGTGAAGTAAAAGTAAACTTCAATGTCAAAAATCCTTTGAAGTGGACTGCCGAGACGCCGAACCTCTATACTTTATATACTACCTTGATGGACGGCAAGCAGGTGGCCGAGGTTGTGCCGCAGCGCGTGGGATTCCGTAAGGTGGAAATCAAGAACGCCCAGGTGTTGGTAAACGGACAACCGGTGTTGTTCAAGGGAGCCAACCGTCACGAACTCGACCCGGTGACGGGGTATGTGGTGTCGATGGACCGCATGCTGGAAGACATCCGCGTGATGAAAGAGCTGAACATCAATGCCGTGCGTACCTGTCATTATCCCAACGACCCGCGTTGGTATGAACTTTGCGACATATACGGCATCTACATGGTGGCCGAAGCCAATATCGAAAGCCACGGCATGGGCTACGGCGACAAGACGTTGGCCAAGGAGCCGACTTATGAGAAGGCACACTTGGAGCGCAACGAAAGCAATATCAAGATTTACAAGAACCATCCTTCCATCATCTTCTGGAGCGTGGGCAACGAAGCCGGTTACGGTCCGAACTTCGAGAAGGCGTATGACTTGGTGAAGGCGTACGACCCGAGCCGTCCGTGCCAGTATGAACAGGCCGGACAGAACGGAAAGACGGACATCTTCTGCCCGATGTATTACGATTACGGAGGCTGCGAATGGTATGCGAAAGGGGACAATCCGCGCCCGCTCATACAGTGCGAATATGCTCATGACATGGGTAACTCCATGGGAGGATTCAAGGAATATTGGGACATGGTACGCAAATATCCGAAGTACCAAGGCGGTTTCATCTGGGACTTCGTGGACCAGGGCCTGCGTGTGAAGAACAAACAGGGCAAGACGATATATGCTTACGGAGGCGACTTCGGCCGTTATCCCACCAGCGACCATAATTTCAACTGCAACGGTATCATCAATCCCGACCGCAAACCGAATCCTCATGCCAACGAAGTGCGTTACTACTACCAGAACATCTGGGCTACGGCCAAGGATTTGAAGGCCGGCGAGGTGGAAGTTTACAATGAGAACTTCTTCAAGTCGCTCGACGACGTGGAATTGCAGTGGACGCTGGAGTCGGAAGGAAAAGTATTGGCCAACGGGCGGAGTGCGCTCGACATTCCCGCACAGCAGAAACGTGTGGTGAAACTGGACGGCTACAGCTTGCCTGCGGACGTGAAAGGCGAAGTGGTGCTGAACCTCGACTTCGTGCTGAAGAAGGCCGAACCGATGCTCGATGCCGGCTATGCCGTGGCACGCGAACAGTTCGTGGTGAATCCTTATACTTTCCCCACGATGGAAAGCGTATTAGCTGTCACTTCCGGCAAATATGACACCCGGAAAGTGGAAAAAGAAGAAAAGGTGGCATGGGTCACATTGTCGGCAGGAAACACTTCTGTCACTTTCAACCATTGGAACGGTTGGATTGACTACCTCGACGTGGACGGGAAACCGATGTTGGAAGAGGGCTATGCCATTACTCCCGATTTCTGGCGTGCGCCGACCGACAACGACTACGGGGCAGGCACACAACGCAAATTGCATGCATGGAAGAATCCTGAGATGAAGATGAAGTCGTTCAAGGTGGTGGAAAACGAAGGTAAGGCCGAGAAGGGCGTCGAAGTGGTATATGACATGCCGTCGGTAGAGGCTACGTTGACGATGACTTATACGTTGACTCCGGCAGGTGAACTGGTGGTCAACGAGGCTATGACGGTCAATAAGGATGCCAAGCACAAGCCGGAACTGATGCGCTACGGTATGCAGTTGGTTATGCCGAAAGCCTATAATATGCTGACCTATTACGGAAAGGGACCGGGCGAGAACTACATCGACCGTAACAACGGAGACCGTTTAGGGGTGTACGACGCGAAGGTGGCCGACCAGTATTGGGGCTATGTACGTCCGCAGGAAAGCGGAAACAAGACTGAGGTACGCTATTGGCAGGTGAAGGATGAGAACGGCAAGGGATTGGAGTTCTATTCTTTCGCTCCGATGGAATGCAGCACGTTGAACTATTTGGCTTCGGATTTGGATGACGGTTGGGACAAGAACGCCCACCAAAGCCATTCCGGCGACTTGACACCCCGTGATTTCAGCGTGGTCAAGTTGGCAGCGCGTCAGCGCGGATTGGCTTGCGTGAACAGTTGGGGAGCTATTCCGCTCGAACAGTACCGCATGCCTTATCAGGATTACAGCTTTACTTACGTAATCCGTCCGTTATGATGATACAATTTTCTATGTTTTAAATTTAGGTTAAATGTGAGGGGGTGTCTTCGTGAGAAGGTGCCCCTTTTTTTATGGGCAAGACGCAGAGGAGGGGGAGGCTTCGTTCAAGATTTAAGGATTTTGGAAAGGCTTTTTCGTCGGGCTGAGATTTGAAAATCGTTTGCCGCAGAACGGAAAATCGTT
>ERZ827471.1977-NODE-1977-length-10484-cov-3.942372_pt1 | contig 10484 bp, 10 predicted proteins | sample MGYA00519772_ERZ827471 | MGnify/ENA primary metagenome ERZ827471 (study PRJEB31778, sample SAMEA3449315) | human gut metagenome | biome: human gut; feature: human-associated habitat; material: faeces | place: United Kingdom | collected 2010/2012 ... | reverse complement strand
AGGCACAGCACCGTGCTTTGAGACGGCTCGGAAAGATACGCCACCAAAGCCTCGGCGTCGGATTTCTTCAGGGCATCGGCCGCATGGACCACCACAAGGCGTACATCGCTTGCAAAGGGAACGGTGTTGCAGGCGGAAACGATATCGTCGCCCGAGGCCGATTCCCCGTGAAAGACGTCGTGGTTGAAATCGATGTCTCCCAATTTCGCAATGCGGGCATGAAGGCGCTTCAGCACGGTCTCGCGCTTGAGTTCGTCTTCTCCGTTGATGAGATATGCGGGTAAAAGAGCGTTGGTATCAGTCATGGGAACAGTATAGCGCAGGCCGCCTCAAGGCTTCTGGGCGAACACCGAAACCCTATCGCCCTCGAACCGACAGGTCACGTCTCCCTGCGTGTCGGTGCGAAACACCTCGGCGCCCGATTCCTCGAATTCGCTCAAAGCCTCCTTGGAAGGATGCCCATAGCGGTTGCCTTGGCCTGCGCTTATAAGCACGACCTGGGCTCCGGTTCTTTCCGCGAATCCTTCATCGACCCCGGCCTTGCTTCCATGATGCCCCGCCTTGAACACCTCCACCGCGCCGATGCACGCCTCGTCCATCATCGAGCGCACCTGGGCGGCCTCGGCATCCCCCGTCAGAAGGACGCTCGACTCGGGGCTGCCGTCCGCCTGGGCGTCGAACGAGACCAGAAGACAGAGGCTGTCCGCGTTGCCTCCCTCCTCTTCGAACGAATACGGCCAAACGACCGTGCACGTGAATTTTCCCACGCGCACCGTATCGCCCACGGTCACGCCTCGCACGCGCTCGCCCCCTACGGCGTCTCGAGCAGCAGACAGCAGCTGCACGCAATCATCGCAACCGCAGTCGAAGGTTTCGGAGGAAAGCAGCACCTCCCCGGCAATGTTTGCGGAAAGAACGCCGAGGCAGCCGCAGTGGTCGTCGTCATGATGGCTGATGGCGACGCCGTCAAGAGACGAGACCCCGTGCCGCGCAAGCGCCGAGAGCAGCCTCTGCTCCTGGTTTCCCGTGTCCACCAGCAAGCTGGCTCCTTCGCTTCGTATCAAAAACGCATCCCCCTGTCCCACATCGAGCATCACCACCTCGTCTTTCGCCGCATACGGCATTGCCACCAGATACGCCGCACCCCCGACAAGAGCAAAGCACAGACCCAAGCGCAGCGCCCTCGCACTCGGATCCGGCCACCACACCCATAAAAGCCCCGCAACGCACGCGACGGCAAAACCGACCGCGAGCATATCCCCCGCAATGGGAATGGAAGACCAAGCAAGCCGCGCGGCCGCTTCCGCCCCGGCGCAGAAGGCATCGGCCCCGCACGCGAGAACCGCAAGCGCCGCCGACCCCGCCGCGGGCACGACCGCATGCATCCCGAGAGCAAGAAGCCCTCCCGTAAGAAACACCGTGAACACCGGAGCGGCGATCAAGTTGGCGAGCGGAGAAAAAAGAGGAAGGCGGCAAAAGACTGCCACCGTTGCCGGCAAAATGGGTAGGCTCGCCGCGAACGTGAGAGCGAAAGCATCGCAAAGCGCATGAGCACGCCCCGAGCACAGCTTCTCCATCCAGAAGGAGAACAAAGGGGAGAAAACGATCACCCCGAGCGTCGATGCGGCAGAGAGGAAAAACGAAAGCGAAAGGGCGTTTTCGGGATGAAGCGCAATCAGCACGCACACGCACGCCCCCAACGCCGACAATGCATGCGAGCGCCGCTTCGCCCAAATGGAAAGAACGATCACCGAAGCCATGACCGCAGCGCGAAGCACGGGGGCCGAAAGGCCCGTGAAGATCGCATAGGAGGCGTAGAAAAGACACAGCGTCAGAGAAAGGAGTCTTTTCGAACAACCGAGACGCGTGAGCAAGGCCGACACCAGAGCTGCAACGACCGAAAGATGCGAGCCAGAAACCGCCACGATATGGGCGAGCCCGAGCGCCTTCATATCCTCGTACAGGCCGCCCTCTTCGAGGTTCGACCTGTCTCCCGCGGTCAGGGCGCGAAGCAGAGCGGAGCCCTTTCCCTCAATAGGGTCGAAGGCGGCGCAGGCCTTCTTCCTCAGACCGACAAGAAAAGCAAGAGGGCCCTGGTCGGAAGCAAGGGTGACATCATCCAGCCGCGCAGACGCTACAACCCCCTGCTGTGCATAGCGCATATCGGACGCCTCCGAGAAATCGGAGAACGACGCCTGCGCCGTCACCCTCTCTCGTGCCATGAACCGCTCGGAGCCTTCGTAGAGAATGCGCACGTCGTAAGATTTCCCTGCATGATGGATGCGAGCCAGCGCGCTGCATCCGAAATCGCCCTGCCGCGCATCCTCCAGAAGCTCAAATTCGTAGACGCCCGATTGGAGAGAATCGGGAATGCGCGATTCCCCGGGATGATAGGTGACGAAGAACAACGCCGCAGCAACGGCCCAGACCACAAGCGCGCAACCGAGGGCCAAAGGAAACGACGGACGAACAGGAACGTTCGACATCCTCGGGGCGACGGCTCCTTTGATCGCTCCGCCGGCATCGCCTTTTCCGACGCGATCGCGTTCGGCGACACCCTCATCGAGCATGCGCATCATACGCAGATGCTCCCTTTGAGCTTTTCGTACTTCTTCTCGCCTATGCCGCTCACGCGCTGGATATCTTCGATCGAGGTGAACGGCCCGTTCGCCTCGCGTTCGTCGAGGATGGCCTGAGCGGTAGCCGGCCCGACGCCGGGCAGGGAATCAAGCGCTTCGAGCCCCGCCGTGTTTATGTTGACAAGACCGCCTGAGCCAGAAGAGCCCGATGCGTCGGCATCGGAAGAACCCGATGAAGAAGACGAACTCGGCGATGCTTCGAATTCTTCGACGGTGAGGATCAGTATCTGCTCGCCATCCGACACTTTGCGCGCAAGGTTGACAGATTCCTGGGAAGCTTCAGGGGCAAAACCGCCCGCAGCCTCCACGGCATCGCGCACGCGAGACCCTTCTTCGAGCTCGTACACGCCCGGAGACGCAACGGCGCCGGAAACATGAACTGCCAACATGGGCAAAGCGACGGAAGCCTGGTTTGCGCCCGAATCCTGCGACGGCTCCGAAGAAGACTCCGTTCGACCCCCTGCGAACGCATCCGCGCCTTCCTCCGCTTCTGAGTGGCCTTCGGCGTCCTCGGACGCTACGACCTCGAACGCAGGGGACTTCCCCGAAAGGGACACGAAGCCCGCTGCCACGCCCGCAAGCGCCGCGAGAAGCAAAACGCCGGCACCAACCAGCGCCGGCGTGGGAACATGCGAGATATGAAGCCTTGATTTCAAGTTGTACGCGGAGCGAGGAAACGGCATGGCAACATCCTTTGCACGACGGGAAACCTGCCCCTATCGTGCCAAAGCGGCCTTTCCGAAACCTTGCCTCGCCACCGCGCCTTTTCTTGTCCGAGTCAGCGCACGCGCCGTACGAGGCTCATACGACGCTCCTTGCGCGCCCTAAATCCCCGCACCGCGATGCAGCTGCGCTATCCGAGCAGCACCGTTCCTTCCGGAAGCGCAGCATCGCCACCGACGGCTTTCGGGCTGAATTGAGCCTGCTCGGCTGCACGAGCCGCATCGCGAACGCGGTACGACGAAGGGCAGCGATATTCGTGCAGCTCGAGATTCTCCATGATTTCCTCTATCCATTCTTGCCACGGCAGAGCCTCTTCCGCAGCCTCGACATCCGCAATCTTCGCATGGGTCTCGGGGCTGCGCGGCATGAACAGCGTGCAGCAGTCGGGAGCGGGATTGCTCGAAATCTCAAACGTGCCGAGCTTTTGCGCATCGGCGATAATCTCGAGCTTGTCGCTGCCGATCAGCGGACGGAATATCTGCATATCGACCGCCGCGTTCGTCGCCGCGAGGTTATCAAGGGTCTGGGAGGCAACCTGGCCGAGGCTCTCCCCCGTCACCAGCGCTTTCGCCCCCTCCCTGCGGGCAATTCGCTCGGCGATCCTCATCATAAGGCGGCGATAGATGATAATGCGCAGCGCAGGAGGAACCATCCCCGCAATATCGCGCTGGTAATCACCGAACGGAACTACGTACACGCGCGCTATGCCGCCGAAGCGCTCGAGAACATGGGCGATGTCATCGACCAGATACTCGGACGTCGATGCCGTTTGGGGACGGCCGGAAAAGTGAACGCCGATGCAGGTCGCCCCGCGACGAGCCATGCGCCATGCCGCCACAGGCGAATCGATGCCCGAAGACATAAGGCACACGACCTTGCCCGCCGTTCCCACCGGCAAGCCGCCCACGCCGGGAATGCTTTGCGCATAGACGTAGGAATGGCCCTGCACCACCTCGACATGCACCTCCACGTCGGGGTGCTTCATCTTCACCTTTTTATCGGGGTAGCGCTCGCACAGATACGCTCCTACCAGCTGATTCATCTCCATGGAGTCGATTTCGAAATCGGTGTGGTTGCGACGTGCGACCACTTTCCACGTATCGAAGGCCCCTGCTTCCGAAAGGGCCGCATCCGCCGCGGCGTACATCTGATCAAGTTCGCGGTCGCACACGAAGCCGCACGAAACGCGAGCGACGCCGGGGACGCGCGCAATAAGGTCTGCCGCCTCGGCGATTTCGGAGGCGTCTGCAGACGCCTGGTACATGACCAGAACGCGGCCGGAAATACGCGTCACCTTCTCGACGGGCGCATCCTCGAGCAACGAGGAGAGATTACGCATAAGATGGCGTTCGAACGTAGAACGGTTGTGGCCCTTGAGTCCCAGCTCATGATAGTGGACCAGGCTGATTCGCTGAAAATGAGGCATGATGCTCCCTTATATCGTAAAAAGGCTCGCTAGAAGCGAGCCTTTGACAAAACGCATGCACAAGCAATGCTTAGTGCTGAGAAATATCGATAGTCTCAGGGTCGTAGGAGACCTCGCCGCGGGCGATTTCGGCAAACGCCATGGAAAGCGGCTTTTTGCTGTTCGCCTTGGCAATCTCGACGGCGCTAGAAAGCTGAATGGCGCGATCGCGCTGGCCACGCATCATGTCGTTGATGTCATGCGCGCGCTTCGATGCCAAAGAGCACAGAAGAAAACGGTCGTTGTCGGTGGCGTCCAGCAAAACGTCAATTTTGGGGTCGATGATGCTCATATAGATACGTTCCTCGTCTAATTCTCTGCCTGACGTTCGATATATGCGACAAGCTCGTCCGTGCATACATCAAGATCGTCGTTCACGAATTGTATATCATACTCCATTTTTCGAGAAAGCTCCAGTTCTGCATTCTTCATGCGCAACTCGATGCTCTCTTCGGTCTCCGTTGCGCGGCCACGAAGCCTTCGCTCGAGCTCTTCAAGCGAAGGAGGCTCAATAAAGACCAGATGCGCGGAAGGAACCTTCTCTTTAATCTGGAAACCGCCCTGAACGTCTATTTCGAGAATAACCTGGTCGCCGGCGGCGATATGCTCCTCGACCATAGACTTCGGCGTACCGTATTTATGGTCATGAACCTGCGCCCACTCGAGGAATCCGTCGCATTCGACCAACGAATCGAAATCCGCATCGGACTTGAAAAGGTAGTGCACGCCGTCCAACTCCCCCTCGCGCGGATCGCGCGTGGTGGCCGAGATGGAAAGCCATGCATCGGGAACCCTCTCGATCACGCGAGAAACAAGCGTTCCCTTGCCGGCACCAGACGGTCCGGAAACGACGAAAAGATTCCCTGTACGCATGGATGCTCCTTTACGTTAGCGAAGACGATCGAGCAGAGCTGCTTCTTGACGCTCGCCAAGACCCTTAAGACGGCGGCTTTCGGCGATTTTGAGCTCGGCCATGATCTTCTCGGCCTTCGCTTTGCCGTAGCCAGGAAGGGTTTCGATAAGCGTGGAGACCTTCATGCGGCCAACCACGGGGTCGTCCTTCATGCCAAGGACATCCTCCAAAGACAGTTTGCCGGATTTGAGATCGTCACGGACCTGTGCACGCTTGATACGGGCGGCCTTCGCCTTCTCCAAAGCTGCCTGACGCTCTTCGGCGCTCAATTGAGGAATTGCCATTGTATTTTCTCCTTCGATATCTGCTGCCTCTCGATGCAGCGATACGGGATAATACCACATGAGACGCGCGTTTCAACAAGTCTTACCCGTATTTTCAATTACGGCGGCATTATCGTTGAAAATACCGCCGTACGAACGTTGAACTATGGATATTACATGACACGGCGCATGCGCGCTATCCGCCCCGCGCCCCTGGTCATGTGCCTAAAGATCAGCGGCAATGGCGTCAAAGGCGGCTGCGGGATCGTCTGCCTGCGTGATCGGACGTCCCACCACGATATGAGAGGCGCCCGCATCGAAGGCCGCTTTCGGCGTGGCCACACGGCTCTGGTCGCCCAACGCAGCGCCAACAGGGCGCACGCCCGGAGTGACGATCAGCGCGTCGGGGCCCAACAGCTCGCGCAGCATGGCAGCCTCCTGAGGCGAGGCGACGACGCCCGAAAGACCTGCTTCCTGAGCGCAGGCGGCAAGCGCCCTCACCTGCTCGCCAACTCCGCGAGAGACGCCCGTCTGAGCGAGCGTCTCTTCATTCATGCTGGTAAGAACCGTGATGGCGAGGGTATCGGCCTCGGTTCCCGATTCGTCGACGGCGGCCTGCGCGGCCTGCATCATAGGGACGCCGCCTACAGCGTGCATGGTGATCATGTCGGCGCCGGCTTCGACCGCGGAAGCCGCCGCGCCCTGCACCTGATGGGGAATATCGTGAAATTTCAGGTCGAGAAAGACCTTGAAGCCCAAAAGCTTAAAGATTTCGACGATCTGCGGGCCTTCTGCATAGTACAAGGTCATGCCCACCTTGAGCCACTTCGCCTTGCCCTGGAGTTTTTTCGCAAGGTCGAGCGCCGTCTGGCGATCGCAGTCCAAAGCCACGATGACGCGGTCGGCGCGCGGGGTGCTTTCGTACGCTGCTAGCACTGGAGTCCTCCGATCAATTCGTTGATATCTTTGACGCCTTGACGCTCGCAATACGCGATCATGCCATCAAGCACGTCGTTTTCCGCATGGGGGTTGACGAAGTTGGCCGTGCCCACGGCAACAGCGGTAGCGCCGGCAAGCATGAACTCGATGGCGTCTTCGCCCGTAGAGATGCCTCCCATGCCCAGAAGGGGGACTTTGACGGCCTGGTGGCACTGCCACACCATCCTCAAGGCGACAGGCTTGACCGCAGGACCCGACAAACCGCCGACGACGCGAGCGAGCTTGGGACGGCGACGTTCGACGTCTATCGCCATGCCCAGAAGCGTATTGATCAGCGAAATAGCATCTGCACCGGCCGCTTCGGCGGCACGCGCGATTTCCGTGATGTCGGTCACGTTGGGCGACAGCTTCACGATCATCGGCTTGGTCGCCACCTCGCGACAAGCGGAAACCACCGCAGTCACGCTGGGAACATGCGTGCCGAAGGTCAAACCGCCGGCGTCAACGTTCGGGCAGCTGATGTTGATTTCATACGCATCGGCCTGGCCGTCTTCTTCGAGGACCTCGAGAACCTGCACGTACTCCTCGATGCTATGGCCCGAAACGTTCACGATGGAAGGAACCCCTTGGGCCTTGATCCACGGAAGGTCCACTTCGCACAGATGCTTCACGCCAGGATTCTGCAGGCCGATGGAATTGAGCATGCCGCTCGGCGTTTCGGCGATGCGGGGAGAATCGTTGCCCTCCCATCCGTTGAGCGAGACGCCCTTGGTGGTGACGGCCCCCATGCGGGACACGTCGACGAAGTCGGAGTATTCGCGGCCTGCGGCGAACGTGCCCGATGCGTCGGTTACGGGGTTGGGCATGACGAGCCCACCCAGATTGACCTCGAGATTCAGCGACATTACCACACCACATCCTTAGCGTTGAAGACCGGGCCGTCCACGCAGGAGCGCTTCTTGCCCGCAACTGTTTCCACCACGCACGAGAGACACGCGCCCACGCCGCACGCCATGCGCTTCTCCATGGAAATCCAGCACGACACCTGGGCGTCCTCGGCGATGCCGGCGACGGCGCGCATCAAAGGCTCGGGGCCACAGCAATACACGGCATCGTACTCGCCCGTCGCAAGCGCTTCACGCACCGGCTCGGTGCAAAAACCCGCAAATCCCACTGAGCCATCGTCGGTCGCCAGGATAGGATCGCGTCCGAGGAGCTGAGCATAATCGGCGCGCGTAACCAGCATGGATTCGGTCTGAGCGCCCAAAACCACCTCGAAAGAGCGGCCCGCCTGCGCCAGCTCTTCGGCAAACAGGAACAGCGGAGCCGCGCCGACGCCGCCGCCGACGAGCAGAGCCTTGCCGTCGACAGGCTGCCATCCGCGACCCATCGCGCCGATTAACGCGCACTCGACGCCCTCGGCGTATTGCGTCATGAAGGCCGTGCCCTCGCCTACGACCTGGTAGATGATTTCAATCGTACCGTCTTGGGCATTGGCTCGATATACCGAAAACGGACGACGAAGAATGTGCGCCTCCATGCCGGAAAGTTGCATATGGACGAACTGGCCGGGGCGAATGGCGCAAGCCATTTTCGGCGCCGCAAGCGTTATCTTATGCAGACGAGGACCCAGCTGCTCGTTGGCGAGCACGCAGGCCTTCTCGTCAAAGTGTTTCGATGAGCTGCAATCACACATGTCGAAACCTTGTCTCTCTGGGTTGAACACGTATTGCACATGCTGAGACGACACGTCTCGACACGCGCGATATTATTGTACCCGCCTTTGCCCAAGCGGGGTTCCACGTTGCGCGAAGCAGCAGAATACGCCGACATGCGCGTCGTTGTCGCAAACCCCGCAGCAATTCTCGGATACGAACGCGAAGAAAGGGACGCGCTTGCGCACGTCCCCTCTGCCACGAAAGAAATCGGAAGCTCGAAACCAGGAGCCGCTCCGAAGAAATGAAGCCCGTTCGAGCTATTCGACGATTTCGCCGTTCTCAAGCGTTGCCACGCCGCCGACGAAGACGTCGGTCGCACGGCCTTCGAGCTCGAAGCCGATGAAGCCGGAGTTCTTGGACTTCGAGACGAACTCGTCGTCGTTGACGGTCCAGGCGATCGTCGGGTCGAAGACGGTGATGTCGGCGACGCTTCCCTCTGCGATCTTGACGGGCTCGAGGCCGAGAATCTCGCGAGGCGCAATGGCCATGAGCTCGACCATCTCGGAGTAATCGATCACGCCCGGCTTGACCAGGTTGGTAAGAACAAGCGCGAGGCTGGTCTCGAGACCGGTCATGCCGAAGGGGGCGTATTCGAACTCATGCGCCTTCTCCCATTCCGCATGGGGAGCATGGTCGGTGACGATAGCATCGATGGAGCCGTCCTTGACGCCCTCGATCAAAGCCTCGCGGTCCTCCTGCGTGCGCAGCGGCGGGTTGACCTTGAGCGAGGTGTTGTAGGTGGAATCGATGTCGTCCTCGGAGAGGAACAGATGATGCGGGGTGACCTCGCAGGTGACCGGCAGGCCCTTCTCCTTCGCGGCGCGAACCATGTCAAGGCCTACGGCGGTGGAGATATGCTGAATATGCAGCGGGCATCCCGTCAGCTCGCACATCATAATGTCGCGCGCGATCTGCAGTTCTTCGCCCTGCGCCGGCCAGCCGAGCAAGCCGAGACGAGTGGAGACGACACCCTCGTTGACCTGACCCGCGCCAACCAGGCTTTCGTCCTGGCAATGGCTCATGAACACCTTGCCGAACATCTTGCCATAGTCCATGACGCGGCGCATCATGCCGGCTTCCTGAATGCCGCGGCCGTCGTCGGTGAAGGCGACGGCTCCACGAGCCACCATGTCTCCCATCTCGGAGATGATTTCGCCCTTGAGGCCCTTGCTCATGGCGCCGGAAGGATAGACGCGGCACTTGCCCACCTCGGCGGCGCGAGCGATCATGTAGCTGATCACGACGCCGTTGTCGGCAACGGGGTTGGTGTTGGGCATGGCGCAAACGCCGGTGAAGCCGCCCTTGGCAGCGGCGCGCGTGCCGCTTGCGATATCCTCCTTGTGCTCGAAGCCGGGCTCGCGCAGATGCACGTGCATATCCACCAGACCAGGAACGAGGTATTTGCCGGACAGGTCGCGAACCTCGGCGCCCTCGACCTCGATGTTCTCGGCGACGCGAGCGATCTTATCGCCCTCGATCAGGACGTCGACGACTCCATCGAGCTCGACGGACGGATCGACGACGTGAGCGTTCTTAAGAATCAAGGCCATTATCGGCACCTCCCAAAAGCAGATACATTGCAGCCATACGCACGCAGATGCCGGCGTAGACCTGTTCCAGAATGACCGAACGCTGCGGATGGTCGGCCATGTAGCTGTCGAATTCGACGCCGCGGTTGATCGGGCCGGGATGGCAGATGATGGCGTCGGGCTTCATGAACTTCTCGCGCTCTTTGGTCAGACCGAAAAGCTGGTGGTATTCGCGCAGGCTCGGGAACGGGGCGCCCTCGAGGCGTTCACGCTGGATGCGCAGCATGTAAACAAC
>ERZ827471.1972-NODE-1972-length-10508-cov-2.395198_pt1 | contig 10508 bp, 6 predicted proteins | sample MGYA00519772_ERZ827471 | MGnify/ENA primary metagenome ERZ827471 (study PRJEB31778, sample SAMEA3449315) | human gut metagenome | biome: human gut; feature: human-associated habitat; material: faeces | place: United Kingdom | collected 2010/2012 ... | reverse complement strand
GTGGATGACAAGAAAGCTTTGCAGGAGTTCATGAATATCAAATATCAGAACAAAGTACGTCTGGCAAAATACATCCAGGAGCACAACGGAATTGAAGTCAATCCGCACTCCATCTTCGATGTTCAGGTTAAGAGACTGCATGAGTACAAACGTCAGCTGATGAATATTCTGCACGTTATGTATCTGTACAACGAGATTAAGGCACATCCGGAAATGGATTTCTATCCAAGAACATTCATCTTCGGTGCAAAGGCAGCTGCCGGATATCGCCGTGCAAAACTGACCATTAAACTGATTAATTCCGTTGCAGATGTGATCAATAACGATGCTTCTATCAACGGTAAACTGAAAGTTGTATTTATCGAAAACTACCGTGTATCCAATGCGGAACTGATCTTTGCAGCAGCAGATGTTTCCGAACAGATCTCCACTGCAAGTAAAGAGGCATCCGGTACAGGTAATATGAAGTTCATGCTGAACGGTGCACCGACTCTGGGAACCATGGATGGTGCAAACGTGGAAATCGTAGAAGAAGTTGGTGCAGAGAATGCATTCATCTTCGGTCTGACCGCTGATCAGGTTATCGACTACGAAAACAACGGCGGATACGATCCAATGCAGTACTTCAACAACGATCCGGATATCCGTAATGTACTGATGCAGCTGATCAATGGAACTTACTCCAACGGAGATTTCAACATGTTCCATGAGATCTACGATTCTCTGCTGAACACAAACTGCAGTGATCGCGCAGATACTTACTTTATCCTGGCAGACTTCAAGTCTTATGCAGAAGCACAGAAGAAAGTGGAAGCTGCTTACAGAGACAGCGAAGGATGGGCGAAGATGGCTCTTCTGAATACTGCCAGTGCAGGTAAATTTTTTTCTGACAGAACGATTCAGCAGTATGTGGATGAGATCTGGCATCTGGATAAAGTGGTACTGAAGTAAATGGAAAGTTAGCCTAGCTACGAGCCATGCAAAAATAGAGGGAATGACTCCGGTGAGAGCTTGCTCGCACAAGAGGTCATTCCCCTCTGTTTTTATACGATGTGTTCCGTAAAACGGGACACACTTGACAGCCATTTATGAATAGGCATGGTGAGGGTAATTATGTAGTCCAGTAGGCACGGCTATGGTTAAGAATAAGCGCGCCGCGTTTCTTACCATAGCCGGGACTACGGAATATAGTGAGGACAAGAAAATGTTGGATGGTTATACAATGGACGTGCTGGAGCAGCGCATCGGCTATTGCTTTCACAACAAAGCATTGCTGAAGCAGGCTCTGACCCACAGCTCCTATACCAATGAACAAAAGATCAACAAGACAGAGAACTATGAGCGCATCGAATTCCTGGGAGATGCCGTACTGGAGCTGGTATCCAGCGACTTCCTGTTTCGGGAACACCCGGATGTTCCCGAGGGCGAGCTGACCAAGATGCGTGCCTCCATGGTGTGCGAGCCTTCCCTGGCATTCTGTGCCAGAGACCTGGAACTGGGACAGTTTATGCTTTTGGGAAAGGGCGAAGAGAATACCGGCGGCAGACGCAGAGACAGCATCACCTCTGACGGTATGGAAGCCATGATTGGTGCCATTTATCTGGACGGTGGCATGCAGCCTGCCAAGGCTTTTATTGACCGCTTCATTCTGTCGGATTTAGAGGACAAGCGTCTCTTCTACGACAGCAAGAGTAATCTCCAGGAACTGATTCAGGGGAAACTCAAAAAAGAGTTCGAGTACCGGCTGTTAGAGGAGAGCGGACCGGAACACGACAAGACTTTCGTGGTAGAGATCGACATGGAGGGAGAATGCCTTGGCCGTGGGCAGGGAAGAACAAAAAAAGCGGCAGAACAGCAGGCAGCTTATGAGGCGCTTCTGCTATTGAGGGATAGAGGATATGTATTTAAAAAGTATTGAGATCCACGGGTTCAAATCATTTGCCAATAAGATCGTATTTCAGTTCCACAACGGAATCACCGGTATCGTAGGACCTAACGGCAGCGGTAAGAGTAACGTTGCGGACGCGGTAAGATGGGTGCTGGGAGAACAACGCATCAAGCAGTTGCGTGGTGCCAGCATGCAGGATGTTATTTTCTCGGGAACAGAGACCAGAAAACCGTTGAGCTACGCCTATGTTGCCATTACTCTGGACAACAGCGATCACCAGCTGGCGATCGACTATGACGAAGTTACAGTGGCGAGACGGATCTACCGTTCCGGAGAAAGTGAATATCTGATCAATGGTACTCCCTGCAGATTAAAGGATGTCAATGAGCTGTTCTATGATACCGGTATCGGTAAGGAGGGCTATTCCATTATCGGACAGGGCCAGATTGACAAGATCTTAAGCGGTAAACCCGAGGAACGGCGTGAACTGTTCGACGAGGCTGCTGGAATCGTGAAATTCAAGCGCAGAAAAGCAGCAGCCCAGACAAAGCTGGAGAACGAAAAACAGAATCTGGTGCGTGTGAATGATATTCTGTCCGAACTGGAAAAGCAGGTAGGCCCTCTGGAGAAGCAATCCGAGGTGGCTAAGGTCTATCTGAGGAAAAAGGAAGAATTAAAGACTCTGGATATCAATGTCTTCTTATTGGAAAATAAGAAACTCAGAGAACAGCTGTCTTCCATGGAAGAAAAATATAATCTGGCCAGCAATGAACTGAACGAGACCAGTGAAAAGTACGAAGGTATCAAGGAAGAATACGAGCGGATCCAGCAGGAGATCGAAAGCCTGGATGCAGCCATTGAAGCCGCCAGAGAGCAACTGACGGATACCGGCCTGATGCGGGGCAAACTGGAAGGTGAGATCAATGTCTTAAAAGAGCAGATCAATTCCGCTCACGGCAGTGAGAACCATCTGAACAATCGTAAGGCAGCCCTGGAAGAAGAAATCGCCGGCAAAGAAAAAGAAAAACAGGATATTTTAACCGATAAAAAGGATACGGATACTCAGGTACAGGAGATCGCAGAGGCGGCAGCCATGGCAAAGGCCGACCTGGAAGCTATCCAGAACAAGATCACCGAACTCAATAATAATATTGAGGCCGGGAAAAATACCATCATCGGCGAGCTGAACCAGCGGGCTACCATCAAGTCCAAGATGGGACGTTTCGATACTATGATGGAGCAGATCAATATCCGCAAGGCAGAGTTGAATTCCAGACTGCTTCGTGCCAAATCCGATGAGGCTGCCAGAGAAGAGACAATCAAGAAGCTGGAAGAGACCTTCGAGACTGTGACCGAAGAACTGCGGCAGATGACAGAACAGGAAGCAGCATCCGAACTGGAGCTGGGCAATATCCGTGAGAATCTCACAGGCTTAGATGCGAAGCTGCGGGAGACACAGAACCGTTTCCATCAGGAGCAGTCCAAACTGGAAGCCCTGACCAATATCACCGAGCGGTATGACGGCTACGGTGGCAGCGTCAAGAAGGTCATGGAGCAGAAGGAAAAAGAAAAAGGTATCATCGGTGTTGTAGCGGATATTATTCAGGTAGAAGCCAAATATGAGACCGCTATCGAGACCGCTCTGGGTGGTAATATTCAGAATATCGTAACGGATAACGAAGAGACCGCCAAGCATATGATCGGATTCTTAAAGCAGAACCGCCTCGGAAGAGCCACATTCCTTCCCCTGACCAGTATTACCAAACCTCAGGAATTCAAAAATCCCGAGGCCCTGAAGGAAAAAGGTGTCATCGGTATGGCGGATGAACTGGTAAATACGGAAAAAGAATACCGCAATGTGGCCAAGGCCATGCTGGGACGTATCGTGGTCGTAGACAACGTGGACAATGCCGTGAAGATCGCAAGAAAATTCGATTACGGCATCCGTATGGTCACATTGGAAGGCGAACTCTTAGTTCCCGGCGGTGCCATCAGCGGTGGTGCATTTAAGAATAACAGTAATCTTCTGGGAAGACGTCGTGAGATGGATGAACTGGAGAAAAAGGTGAAAAAACTCTCCGATGACATCAAGACCTATAACCAGAAGATTGAAGGCGCCAAGAGCAAACGAAATAAGCTGCGTATGGATCTGGAAGCATTGAAGACCGAGATGCAGCGCAAGTCCATTGAGCAGAATACCGCAAGATTAAATATTTCCCAGGCCAGAGAACGTATGGAAGAAGAGGCAGAGAGTGCACAGTCCCTGAAGCTGGAGGAACAGGAGATCGAGACCAAGATCTTCGAGATCCGTTCCAGCAAGGAAACAATCGTACAGGAACTGGCTGCAAGTGAAGAACTGGAGAAAACCACTCAGGAACAGATTCTTGTCTTCCAGAAGGAACTGGAAGGCTGCAGACTGGAAGAGAGTGAAGCTTCCGCCCATGCCGGAGAATGGGAAGTAAAAGTCGAGAAGATGCGTCAGGCTCTGGATTACAAACAGGCCAATGTAGACCGTATAGGCGGCGAGCTGGAGCGTGCACAGGCAGAACTGAATGAGATCTTACAGGCACTGACTGAAAACGCACAGGAAGTGGAACGCAAGAAAAACAACATTCTGGAGATTGAGAAGACCATCGCGGCTTCCCATGAGAATCAGGATGCTTCCAAGAAAAAGCTGGACGAGGATATTGCAAAGAAAGAAGAACTGTCTGCAAAGCAGAAAGGCTTCTTCCAGAGCAGAGAAGAAATGTCAGAGCGCATGAATGCTCTGGACAAAGAAGTCTATCGTCTGAGTGAACAGAAGAAAAAGCTGGAAGACAATATCGAAGGCCAGATCAATTACATGTGGGATGAGTATGAGATTACCCTGAGTGATGCGGCAGGCCTTCGCAATGAAGAGATGAATGATCTGCCCGCCATGAAGCATGAGATCAGCGGTCTGAAAGATGAGATCCGGAAGTTAGGTAATGTCAATGTCAACGCCATTGAGGATTACAGGAATCTGATGGAGCGTTATACCTTCATGAAGACCCAGCATGATGATCTGGTAGAGGCGGAGAAGACCCTGGAAGGCATTATCGAGGAACTGGATACTGCCATGCGCAAACAGTTCACGGAGAAATTTGCGGAGATCAGCAGAGAATTCGATAAAGTATTCAAAGAACTCTTTGGTGGTGGTAAGGGAACCCTGGAACTGATGGAGGATGAGGATATTCTGGAAGCAGGCATCCGCATCATCGCACAGCCCCCCGGAAAGAAGCTTCAGAACATGATGCAGCTCTCCGGTGGAGAAAAGGCATTGTCCGCTATTTCCCTGTTGTTTAGTCCTTCTGCAACCAGCTCTATGATTGAAAGCTCCTTGCCGCTTATATCATAGCTCTTCATTGCGTCAATGAACCGGGCCTGACCGGTGCCTGATGAAGCTTTACCATCAGCTCCGAACAGGTGTGGTATCCTGTCCATTATCTATGTTCCAAACACTGTCTGTCCGTTGTTTACAGCTCTAAGTGCCGGGGCAATACTCTCAAAGGCCTGTTTTAGTATATATCCCTTCGCCCCCAGCGAGATTGCTTTTACAATGTATTCATCATCCGAAAATGTGGTCAGAAGAAGTATTTTGGCATCCGGATATTTTGCGAGTATTTTTTCTGCTGCTTCAAGACCTGTCATGCCCTGCATCCTTATATCCATGAGCATCACATCGGGCATATGCTCCTCGTACAGCTTTACCGCCTGCTGCCCGCTGTCTCCAACCGCAGACACCTCTATGTCATCCTGTGCGCTCAGTATTGTATTCAGCGAAAGTGATACGAGATTATCATCATCTATTATTACTATTTTCATGTCCTGTTCCTTTCTTTTTCAAGCCTTGATTTTTATGTATATTCTCACTTCTTCATGAGCGTCACAAATATCATGAAACCATCGTCTGCCTTTATACGCATGGTTCCTCCTATCGCTGCAACACGCTCCTTTATATTTTTTATGCCTATTCCATCTCCTGTTTCTCCCGTAAGGCTTCTTTCGTCAGCCGATGTGCCGTTGTCCATTATCTCAAGCTGGTAAAAGGCGGGATGCTCTCTGACTATTATCCTGATTTCATCGCCGTTACTGTGCTTAACTGCGTTGTTTACCGCTTCCTTTGCAATTGCAATAAAAGCATACTTGACATCTCTGGGCACATCATCCTCACAGTCGTATTCGAGTGAAAATGCAAATGCACTGTCTGTAGGCTTAAGCTTCGCAAGCGCCTGACGCAAATCGACCGATTCATCGTACAAATCATGAACACTTTTTCTCATGCTGTCCATTGCCGTATCGAGTGTACTCTTTAGGTCTGCGATAGGCGCTTTAAGCTTTTCATCAGTATTTATCACACCGATTGCTCCCACCTGCAAAATAGAGCGCGTAATCATGTGACCCACGTTGTCGTGTATCTCCCTTGCGATACGGTTTCTCTCCTTTAGCGTGGCATTGTATATCTGCGCATTCTGCTTCTCGATAAGCTGGTGATTCATCTGCTCCATAAGCATGTCGTGCTCCATGGACGCATCTCTCATGCTGTGCATCTTCATCTGATACCCTAAAAGCAGCTCTGTGAAATACGAAAGCATTACCGCAAAAGCCATGAGAAGTACAACCTCCAGGATATAAAAAATCCCGGGTGCTATATGTTTTATCTTTAAAATACAGTCCACCGATACAACTATCCCCACTAAGGCTGCAGCCATCCTCGATGCCGTGTATTTTCTCTTTCTGAATACCATCGCTGCATACGGCAGCATAAAAAATGATGGTGCAAAAAATACTCCGGACAGAATATAAACCGCCAGAATCAAATCAAAAGCCCGGTCTGCCGTTTTGCTCTCCTTAGCAGGACTCATCTGCGGCACACCCTGCATGTCTATAAATGTGCACACAATTATTCCTGTAAGTATGCACGCTATCATGACGTAATCGACCTGAAGGGATACCACCATAAGCATCACGCATGATAGAACTATTAAAAACTGACTACATATCTTATACATTAAAAGCCTCCATTTCCGTAAAATAAGCTTACAACAAATTCCATCAAACGTCACTATGACAAATGTCATTTTTTACACAACAATGCCTCATCCAAACATAAATACGAATGTGACATTTGACACTTACTTTCCGGCACGCCATATAGTAATCTGTTATTGAGCCGGATATCAGGCTTGCAAACGAAAATACAACATTATGGAGGCAATTCAATGGATACAACCAAAAATGCGATAGAAGTAACAAACCTTGTAAAACGCTACAAGGAGCTTGTGGCACTCGACCATTTCAATCTGACCGTTAAAACCGGCGAGATTTTCGGATTGCTCGGACCAAACGGCTCCGGAAAGACCACCACTATAAACTGCATACTTTCCCTGCTCACATACGATAAGGGAGATATAAAGGTATTCGGGCAGGAAATGTACTCAAACAGCTACGATATCAAACGCGAAATCGGCGTAGTCATGCAGAATGTGGCCGTGTACGACGAGCTGACTGTATATGAAAATATCGACTATTTCTGCGGTCTTTACGTAAGTGACAAAAAGCTCCGCGAAAAATATGTAAAGGAAGCAATGGATTTCGTGGACATAGCGGATTACAGCAAATTTCTGCCAAAGAAGCTCTCAGGCGGACTTTTGAGACGACTCAACATCGCGTGTGGCATAGCACACAAACCAAAGCTCATCTTCTTCGATGAACCGACCGTGGCTGTCGACCCTCAAAGCAGAAACAAGATTCTGGAGGGCATCAAAAAACTAAACCGTGATGGTGCGACAATCATCTACACCTCACACTACATGGAGGAGGTTGAACAGCTCTGCGACCGCATACTCATCATGGACAAGGGCAAGGCTCTCGCACTCGGCACAAAGGACGAGCTAAAGCGCATGATCAAAAATACAGAGACCATAAACGTAGAAATCGCAGACCTGTCAGAAGCACAGCTTGACGCATTAAAGCAGCTGCACAATGCATATCAGGTCAGCTTTGAAAACGGACAGCTTCGGATTTATTTCAGTGGCGGACGCCACAATATAATCCATGTGCTTGATTATCTAGAGCAGAATAATCTGTCCTTCGGTCAGGTGTACACGCAGCTTCCGACTCTTAACGACGTATTCTTAGAGATTACCGGAAAGGAGCTTAGGGATTGATGAATGGACTAAAATTATTTTTTCACAACGCAAAATACACCATGCTAAGCATGTTCCGCCTGAAAGTCACGCTGTTTTGGACACTTGCATTTCCACTGTTGCTCGCCACCTTTATGTATATGGCATTCGGAAATCTGTTTGAAAAGGATGAAATGTTCAAGACAATAAATGTGGCAGTGGTTGAATCTAAAAACGATGACACTCTGATGAGCGTGCTTGAGTCTCTCGATGTAAACCATACTGATTCCGTCAGTAAATCAGACGACAAGTCCGATAGCACAAATTCATTTTCAGACCTCATAAACATGAAGCTAATGGATAGCTCAGCAGCCAAAAAAGCACTAAATAACAAAAAAGTGACAGGCATTATTTACACAGAGGATGCTTCTTTAGTCGTGGAGGAAAACTCATACAATGCCACAATCCTTGAATCCATCCTGACACAGTACAAACAGCAAAAGGACGTATTTACAAACATAGCAAAGACTAATCCGGCTGCGCTTGAGACTGCAATTGCCGGGCTTTCTGAAACCGCATCAGAGTATAAAGAGATTTCACTTTCATCGGGAAATCAGGATGAATACACCAATTACTTTTACGCTGTTTTTGCGATGAGCTGCCTGTTCGCCTCATTTTCAGCCGTAAGCTCCACCTGCAGGCTGTTAGCTGATACAAGCCCTCTCGGCATGCGAAAAAGCCTTGTGCCGGCATGCAAAAACACCCTTATCTTTTCAGAGTATATCTCACTCTTAAGCATCCATTTTGCTGTTGAGCTCATAGCACTTGCCTACATGACTCTTCTTGGCGTGGATTTTGGAAATAAATATCCGGCAATCATCCTGACACTGTTTCAATCTGAGTTATAATCGGTGCCATTCCTAAGCTCACAGAGGGCAGCAAAATCGGTATCTCTGTCGGAATCGGCATGGTGCTTTCCGTGCTTGCGGATTTATGTGCCAACGGTATAAAGGATATGGTCGAGCACAAGCTTCCTATTGCCAACCGCCTCAACCCAGCCTGTCTCATATCCGACTGCTTTTACTCGCTCAACGTATATGACAGCTACGACAGATTTTTCAGAAACATATCAATCATGGCAGTAGAATCAGTGATTCTTTTAATCATTGCCTTTGTACTGCTTCGGAGGGAAAAATATGCAAGTATTTAAATCATATTTCAAAATACTCAACAGACATATGGGCCAGATGATTATGTACCTGTCCATATTCATAGGTGTCATGGTCGTTCTCACTGCGACACGCACAAACAAAGCTGAAGATGATTATGAAGCCACCAAGCCCAAATTTGCGGTGTTTGACTATGACAAATCATCAGAAAGCAAAGCTCTGACAGCCTATCTTAAAAAGACATGCACACAAAAAAATATTAAAAATGACAAAAAGGAAACTATGCAGGATGAGTTGTTTGCCAGAAACGTAAACTGTGTTCTCATCATAAAAGAAGGCTTCAAGCTTGATGTTGTGACCATACCGGGTACGCAGGCAGCGACCACCTTTGAGTCTGCCATAAACAGCTTTACGAAAACGTACAATACTTACATTGCTTCCGGCTACTCTGAAGCTGATGCTCTAGCCGCAGTAAATACCTCGCTAAGCCAGAAGGCTTCTGTCTCACTGCTCAGTGGCAAAAATGTCACCTCGCACTCAGGGATATACTACTGCTTCAGTTATCTGGGATGGGTGCTCCTTGTCATGATGATTGCAGGTATAGCTCCTGTTCTTCAGGTTTTCTCCAAAAAAGAAATCAAGGAGAGAATATCCTGCTCATCCTATAAATTTGCAAACTACAACCGCGAGCTGCTTTTGGGTGTGATTTTAACCGGACTTGTGGTATGCGCTGTAATTTTTGCCTCAGCTACAATCATGTTTAAAGGCAGCACATTCTCGTTTTCAGGTTTCCTGTTCACACTCAACATGCTCTGCTACATGCTCGTTTCACTGGCATTTGCCTTTTTCATAAGTAAAATCACCTCAAACAGTGAGATACTGAACATGTTTGCAAACACAGTGTCACTCGGCATGGCATTCCTGTGCGGTATATTTGTGCCGGAGGAATTTCTAAGTGATGGCATCATAAAAGCCGCTCACTTCCTGCCTGCCTACTGGTACAACCAGGCTGTAAAAAATATTGACTTTCATCCGGTCAGGGAGCTTGGCTTTATTTCAATATGCATGGGAATACAGCTTCTGTTTGCTGCCGCAATAATTGTCGTTGCCCTTCGCATCACAAAAGCGCCTGACGGCTTCAAAAAGCATACAGCAGCTGTAGCTGCTCATAAATAGCTCTGCCTCATATAAATATATACAACGAAAAAGCCGGTACATCATGCTTCCATGAATGTACCGGCTTTAAATACTTAGCAGTCCGTACGGGAATCGAACCCGTGTTTCCGCCGTGAGAGGGCGGCGTCT
>ERZ827471.1969-NODE-1969-length-10539-cov-3.732354_pt1 | contig 10539 bp, 9 predicted proteins | sample MGYA00519772_ERZ827471 | MGnify/ENA primary metagenome ERZ827471 (study PRJEB31778, sample SAMEA3449315) | human gut metagenome | biome: human gut; feature: human-associated habitat; material: faeces | place: United Kingdom | collected 2010/2012 ... | reverse complement strand
GGGCGTGGCGATGACGCTGCTTTCGCCGTGCCTCTCGCTGCACAAGGTAACGGAGCCTCTCATCAGTTCCATCTTTTTGTATACGCCCAAAAGCAGCTTCACGGATATGGGCGTCTCCACCGAGCAGGAATACCGCTTTGAGGCGTCTGTGCTGTGGCGCCAGGCTGAAGAAAGCGAAAGCTATGTTATTTGGGGTGAAGTGCAGAAAGATGAAATATTCATCACGCATCGCGAGGTGCTGCCTGTGATGTACCGTTTTTCCGTAGACGGTTACGGGGGCGATTGCGTGCTTCTGGCCAATATCGACAAAGCGCGTCTGACGGCGTATCTGCACGATATTGTACCCGACGACGGTTCGGATATGCTGCTGGTGGACGGCCGGGGCCGGTTGGTTACGCAGGCGGGAGGCGCGGCTGCCGCCGCGCTTGCGGAAGACTACGGGGCGCTGCATGCGGTGCTTGAAACCGAAGGTTTTACAGAAACCGCAGCGCAAGGGGGGAAGTATCTGACGGCTCACCGTGCGTTGGCAAACGCTCCTTGGCACGTGGTCTATCTTCAATCGGAAAAACATATTCTGGGCCAGCTGCAGAACATCCGCAATGTGTTTTTTGCCGTCAGTCTTGCTGTGGTGCTGGTGCTTCTCGTGGCGCTGACCCGTATCGTCCACAGCGTAACACAGCCGCTTTCGCGTCTGTCGCAGCGTATGCGCAGTGTGGACGTGAAAAACGACTGGCAGGGCTTTGAATATCCGTATCATAACGAGATCGGAACGCTGTCCCGCAGCTTTAACAGCATGCTGGCGCACATTCACATGCTTTTGGACGAACAGGAAACATACATCGCCCAATTACAGGACGAAAAAGAGCGTGTGCGTGTGGAGCAGCAGCTCAAGCGCCGCGCAGAGCTGAAGGCGCTGCAGGCGCAGATCAATCCTCATTTTTTGTACAACACGCTGGACTCCATTCGCTGGAAAGCTGAACGTGCGGGCGCGCAGGATATCAGCCGAATGACAACGGCATTGGCGACGCTGTTCCGTATCGGGCTGAGCCGCGGCAGAGAGATCATTTCCGTGGAGCAGGAAGCGCAGCATGTGGGCAGTTATCTGCAGATTCAGAAGCTGCGTTACGGCGGAAAGCTGAGTTATACGGTGGAGCTTTCGCCGGATATCCTGCAGCTTTATACCGTTAAGCTGATTTTGCAGCCGTTGGTGGAAAACGCGATTTATCACGGGATCAAAGAGAGCGAGGCGCCGGGGCTTATTGCCATATCCGGGCGGCGCAGCGGCAGTGTGATGGAGCTGCGCGTGACGGATAACGGCCCGGGGATACCGCCGGAACGGCTGGCCATGCTGCAGGCAGACCTTGCGCGCGGCCTTTCCGTCAGCGGGGAGGGGTACGGCATTTTCAACGTCAACGAACGTATCAGGCTGTATTTTGGCGCAGAGTACGGATTGATGCTGGAGAGCGAATATGGGCGCGGCACGGTGGCCGCCGTGCGATTGCCCTGTATCACACAGGATGAGGTGGAGCAATATGTATCGCTTACTGATAGCGGACGATGAGGAGAGCATCCGCGAGGGCGTGGCGGATTTTGTGCGGCAGAACTGCCCGGAATGGGATGTTGCAGCACTGGCGCGGGACGGACGCGGGAGATTCTGCCCGATGCGGTGTTGACGGATATCACGATGCCCCACATGAACGGATTGGAGTTTTTGGAAAGCCTGTCTGATCTTCTGCCGGAGGCAAAGCTGCTGGTGCTGAGCGGGTATGACCAGTTTGAATACGCTGTGCAGGCTCTCCGTCTTGGGGTCAGCGATTACCTGCTGAAGCCGTTGGACACTGCAAAGCTCGTTTCCGCTTTGAGCCGTTTCGCAGCGGAACTGGACGCACAGGCTTTGCGCTGGGCCCAGATAGAAACGCTGCGGACCAACACGCAGAAAACCAACGAGCTGGAATTGCAGAGCTATTTCCGTGCTGCGTTGCTGGGAGAAGAGCTGCCTGCTCTCTCTGCGGCAAACGCCGTGTTTGCGCAAGAGGGGACAAGCTATTGCTGCGTACTGTGCGACGGCCTGGACGCACAGCGCGCTCTTTTAGAGCGGGTGCTGGAACAACGGCTCTATGGCGCGGTGCGTACTGTACTGCTCCGTCTCGGCACGCCGCCCCGGCAGGCGGTGGTGTTCTGTGCGCCCCGCACGGCACGCGCAGGGCTGTTTCTCACGCTGAGCCATGCGCTTACTTCCATTGCGGTATCCTGTAAACGCGCGCAGGCGTTGGATGTGCATTTTTTTGTCGGCTGTATTGCGGAAACGCCCGCCAAGCTGGAGCTTTCCTACCGCCAATCTACGCAGGCTCGCGCCTATGCGTTCCCGGAACAGGCGGCGCCCGTTACCACCTACGAGGATGTTTTGGCCGGAAAGCTTCTGCCGTGTCCGGAGCCGCCGGAGGAGCTCCTTCGTGACATCCCCGCCGCGGTACAGTGCGGCAGCCGGGCTGCTTTTGTCCAAAATTGCGAAGCGCTGTTCGCATGGTTTGTGGAGCGGGAGATCCGCGATGCGACATTCATTCGCATGTGCGTGCTGCGCTTGTGCTATTCCATTCTGAAAAAACCAGCTTCCGATATGCCGATGAGCTATTACGAATTCACAAATTTTCAGCAGGAGATCATGGCGGCGGCGAGCATGGAGGAGCTGAGAGCCTGCTTCGAGAACTTCGTATCGCTGTACTGGCTGCGCCGCCAGGGAGAAAAACCGCCCCGGCGCATACTGACGGAGCGGGTGAGCGAGGTGGTGCAGGCGCATATCTCAGACATTGATTTTTCTCTGGATGACGTGGCTGCGGCACTGTTTATCAGCCCCAATTATCTGCGGCAGCTGTTCAAGCAGGAGACTGGGCAGACGTTTACGGAATTCCTGACAGCGCAGCGTATGCAGCACGCACACATGCTGCTTGGCAATCCGCAGACGAAGGTGTGCGATGTTGCCGAACAGGCGGGCTACGCGGATTCACGATATTTTTCCGTATGTTTTAAAAAATTCTACCATATGACGCCCAGTGAATATCAAGCTGCCGCCCTGGAGGGAAAGGCTTGATATTCGTTGAATTTTAGACATATCTTCCGATGATTTTCCTCCCTCGCATACTTGGGCCGGCGGTATAATTGAGGTACCAATTACGGCAAGGGGAGTGACGGCATGTCGAAGAAAGGGAAAAAGGTCTGGGAGCGCGTCTATAACGAGCGCACCTCGTATCTGATGCTGCTGCCGAACATCATCATGTTCGCAGTGTTCACGGTGTATCCCATCCTGTGGGCGCTGCGGTATATGCTGTTCGACTATCGCGGCTACGGCGAGGCGAAGTTTGTTGGAATGGACAATTTTGTGCGTGTTTTTACGAGGGACCCTGTGTTTTGGGATTCTGTGGTAAACACCTTCGTCTATGTGGGGGGCAAACTCATTCTTACGCTGCCCATCGCGTTCATGCTGGCATTTCTGCTCAGTAAAAGCACACGCATCAACGCCGTGAGCCAGTCCATTATTTTTACGCCAACCATTATGTCCAGCGCAGTGATGGCTCTTATCTTCTATCTGCTGTTCAATACATACAACGGCGAGATCAACCGTTTTCTGATGTGGCTTGGCGTCATCGATGAAAATATAAACTGGCTGGGGGTGCAGCATGCGATGCTCACAGTCATCATCCTGGCTGTTTGGGGTGGTGTGGGCAACTACATGGTGTATTTTATCGCAGGCCTGACGGGGATCTCTACGGATGTATATGAAAGCGCAAAGCTGGACGGTGCAAACGGTGCACAGACTTTGTTCCGCATCACGATACCGCTCCTGGCACCGGTTCTGAAGATGATCTTGATGCTGGCACTGGTGATTTCCTTTATGGATATGCAGAGCATCATGGTGCTGACCGAGGGCGGTCCAATGGGCAAAACAAATGTCATGTTCCTTTATATCTACCAGCTCTTCTTCCCGATTTCCGCAGGCTCTACGGTCACCCAGGAATTTGGATACGGCGCGGCTGTCAGCTTGGTGGCGGCTTGCATCATCGGTTTGATCACCGGTCTGTATCTCTTTATCGGCAGTAAGCTGGACAAAGTAACGGGCGAATAAGGAGGAACCGCTATGGAAAAAACACACCGTTTGCGCTGGGCAGAGATGCGCCCCAGCGAACGCCGCGATGCGGCGGTATCTTTCATCGGGCAGGTGCTCAAATGGGCTTTTGTGGGCGCAATGTGCATTTTTACGCTGTATCCCGTTATTTACACTCTGTTGGGCTCTTTCAAAACAAATGCCGAGCTTACGCTGGGCGGCGGTATCTTGCCGGAAAAATGGCAGATCGAAAACTATATCTACGCATTCCAGAAGCTGGAGTTCGGTAAATATACGCTAAACAGTGTTGTGCTGGCCCTGCTGACCGTGTTGTTCACAGTTACGACTGCTTCGATGGCTGCATATATCATTGCCCGCAGAGAGTTCCCGGGCAAAAAACTGCTCACCACAAGTTATCTGCTCAGCATGTTCATCTCCGTGGGTTCTGTGGCGCTGTATCCGCTGTACGGCCTTCTGCATGCCGTCGGACTTACCAGTAATATGGTGGGGCTGGCATTGCTGCTCACGGGCGGGCAGGCGGCGAATATCTTCATGGTTTCAGGCTTTGTGCGCAGTGTTCCCAAGGAACTGGATGAAGCTGCGACCATAGACGGCGCAGGTACGTTCCGCATTTTCTGGCAGATCATTGTTCCTGCGATCAAACCCATCCTCGGCGTCATCGCGCTGTTTGCATTCCGCACCGCATGGAACGAATTTGTGACGGCACAGGTTTTCACGATGTCAAACCCGGGCTTGAAAACATTGAGCGTGGCTGTGGCAAATCTGCGTTATTCTGCCAACGCCGCGGCAGAATGGCACATTATGACGGCCGGCGCTTCCATCGCCCTGATCCCTATTTTGATCGTATACCTGCTGGCGAACCGTCAGTTCATCACCGGTTTGACAGCGGGAGCGGTCAAAGGATAAGGCAGCGGCTCCTGTTATCTTAAAATGTATCCCGGCCGTTTGTACTTCGGCCGGGATTTTTTGACGGCATAGCAGGCGGCTTGCTCTGTGCCGAAAGGTGTTATATAATGCAAATATATAGGAAAAATGGCCGCATCTGTGATGCGGCCAAATGTATGGAGGATTGGGAATTGAACCGAGTTGCTTCATTGCTTTTTAATGCGCGGCGCATTTTAAAGCGCACACAGCTGGAGGGACCCCTGCCGGACGACGGAGACCTGCTGAGGCGGGCGTTCCGCGTCGCATGGCCTTCCACGCTGGAATCCTTTCTGGTGGCGCTTGTCAGCGTGGTGGATACCATTATGGTATCGTCACTGGGAGCCGCGGCCATTGCGGCCATCGGTCTGACCGGGCAGCCGAAATTCATTTGTCTGGCGGTTTTCCTTTCTGTGAATGTGGCGGTCAGTGCCATTGTAGCACGGCGCAAGGGGGAAGGAGACCGCGAAGGCGCAAATCGTGTTCTGGTACAGGCAATTTTGATCACAGTGGTGCTTACTGTCGTTATAACCGCTCTAGCGCTCATTTTTGCAGAGCCGGTGCTTCGGCTCGCGGGAACCAACGAGGACACGCACGAGCTTGCCACGGGTTATTTTCGCATCATTGTGGGCTGCCAGTTTTTCAACGTGCTGAATATGGTCATCAATGCGGCTCAGCGCGGCGTCGGCAACACAAAAATTGCGATGCGTACCAATATTGTTTCAAATCTTGTGAATATTGTGTTCAACTACCTGCTTATCGGCGGAAACTTCGGCTTCCCGGCACTGGGGGTAAACGGCGCTGCCATCGCAACAGTGCTGGGTACTGTCGTAGCCAGCGGAATGGCTTTGCGCTCGGTAATGCATCCCGACAGCTTCCTCTACTTATTTTACAATAAAAGGCCGGTGGGCTTTGACCGCAAGACACTCGGCTCCATCGCCAACATTGGTTCCGCCACCCTGGCGGAACAGCTGTTCCTGCGTTTTGGCTTCCTGATGTACACGATGGTCGTGGCGCGCCTGGGAACGAACGCATTTGCCGCCCATCAGATCGGCATGAATATTATTACCATTTCCTTTGCGTTTGGCGACGGCCTTTCTGTTGCGTCGGTGTCACTTGTCGGGCAGAGCCTGGGAGAAAAGCGTCCGGACCTGGCCAAGGTGTACGGCGGCTTTTGCCAGCGGCTGGGCTTTTTGTGCTCGGCAGCGGTGGCGTTTGTGTATGTTGTATTTGGCCGCGATGTGTTCCGCCTTTTTTCAGCAGATCCGGAGATCCTCGATTACGGCGCCATGATCATGGATTTCGTCGCGGTCATCGTGTTCCTGCAGATATCTCAGGTGATTTACAGCGGGTGCCTGCGCGGCGGCGGCGATACGCGTTTCGTGGCGCTGGTTTCTCTTATCAGTGTGGCGTGTATCCGTCCGCTGTCCGGCTGGCTGTTTGTTTATCCGCTGGGCATGGGGCTGTTCGGTGCATGGCTCGGCTTGGCCATCGATCAGCTTCTGCGCCTGTTGCTCACAATGTGGCGCTTCAAACATGACAAGTGGCTCAAAATCAAAATTTGACCCATTCATGGCGGCGTTTCTGCACGGGAGCGCCGCCTTTTTGGTTGCGGATGATACATATTTCCCATATCAAAAAAGGGATAAATGTAGTATAATAACCCCGAAGCCGCAGAGCGATGTTCAGAGGGGCGGGCAAATGGCGGCAGCGCATATGTAAAACATAATGTGGAGGGGTTCCATGAATGTATTTGATATTGTCGGGCCTGTGATGATCGGGCCGTCCAGCTCACATACCGCGGGCGCGGCGCGTATTGGGCTCATCGCACGGGCGCTTTTGGGTGCTCCGGCCGTGACGGCGGACATTCGTTTGCACGGCAGTTTTGCCAAGACATACCGGGGCCACGGGACGGATAAGGCGCTTGTCGCGGGGATACTGGGCATGAAGCCCGATGACGCGCGCCTGCGCGACAGTTTGACGCTTGCGCAGAAAGCCGGGCTGGCCATCACCATCATGCCGGCTGCTTTGGAAAATGCACACCCCAATACCGCGCTTATCACTTTGACGGATGCGCAGGGACATACGGTGAGCGTGCAGGGAGCTTCAGTGGGCGGAGGAAATATTCTTGTCACACGCGTAAACGGCATGGCTGTGGAGATCACCGGTCAGTATACGACGCTGATCGTACTGCACCGTGATGCGCCAGGAACGATTGCCGCCGTTACGGAGGAAATGAGCCGGCGCGGCGTCAATATCTGTAATTTCCGCCTTTCCCGCGCACAAAAAGGAGGAACAGCGGTCATGACCATCGAGGTGGACGGCGCGCTGGAGCCTGATGTGAATTCCTGTGTGGAAAAACTTCCGAATGTATTGTCGTCCACGATGCTTGCACCGATGTAACGGGGGAGAATGAGAATGGATTTAAGATATGATTCAATCGCCGCATTGATCGAAGCAGCGAAACAAAGCGGGAGGAAGCTCTCTGAGCTGGTGCTGGAGCAGCAGGCGGTACAAATGGAACAGAGCGCGGACGAATTGTATGAAATCATGCGCAAAAGCTACGCGGTAATGGCGGCATCCGTGGAGGAGGGGAAAGCGCCCGGCGTACGTTCGGCCAGCGGCCTTTCGGGCGGAGACGCTTACCGTATGGCACGTGCAGAGCGGGAAGGGAACGTGCTGTGCGGCGGGGTGTTCTCCGGCGCGCTCACCCGCGCGCTTGCAGTCAGCGAATGGAACGCGGCAATGGGCCGTATCGTTGCGGCGCCCACGGCAGGCTCCTGCGGAATTCTGCCGGCCGCCGTGCTCACGTTGCAGGCAGAGCGTAAGCTGCCGGAGCGCGCTTGCGTGATGTCACTGTTCACGGCGTCAGCGGTTGGTATGGTGATTGCAAACAATGCGTGCATTGCGGGCGCGCAGGGCGGCTGTCAGGCCGAGTGCGGCAGTGCCGCAGCCATGGCTGCGGCGGCGCTTGTGGAATTGTGCGGCGGCACGCCGGATATGCTGGGTGACGCGGTGTCCATCTCTCTGGGCAATGTATTGGGCCTTGTGTGTGACCCTGTGGCCGGTCTTGTGGAAATTCCCTGCATCCACCGCAATGCGGCAGGCGTGGCGGGCGCTCTTGTTGCGGCGCAGCTCGCGCTGGCTGGCATTCGCAGCCCTATCCCCGCCGATGAAGCGATCCTCGCGATGAAGCGCGTAGGCGACGCGATGCCCACGGCATTGAAGGAAACAGCAGAAGGAGGCCTCGCGGCGACGCCGGCAGGCAAGCGGCTGTACGAACAGGTGTTCGGCAAAAATGAAGAGGGCGATGCCTCTCCTGCATGCCCTCAGGGGTGCAGCGCCTGCAGGATGTAACGCAAATCTGCAAATCAAAAAGATACGAATCAATAAGAAAAAGCTCTCCGAAACAGCCCAATTGACTGTTCCGGGGAGCTTTTGTGTGGAAATGGAATTTATGCGCATTCAAGATGGACTCCGCGCTAAAAGCCAAATGCAAGATGTTCTTATTTGCGAAAACGGAGTGGCGGTATACAGGCAGTGCGGCTCCTTGCCGGAGAATGTCCTGTTTGCCGAGCGATAGGGACGGGCTGCTGATGCATAAGTATTACCGGGGCGATCTATATGAAACGGCCAATATTTATTGTAACAGAATCCTTTCAGGCGAAAACAGAGGCTGAAAGGAAGACATCCGTTCAACAGAAAATGGAGCAATACTTACAATCCCGTACAGAAAACTCTTCCTGTGTGTGACGGCTGTTTTGAAAACGATGTGGCAGTATTGCCGTTGCGGCAGAACACTGTGCAGGAGGTAGTGCCATGACGGCGGCGATTTATTGCAGGCTGAGCCGGGAGGATGAGGAGAAGCAATCGGAGTCCGAGAGCATCCAAAATCAGAAATCCATGCTCATCAAGTACGCGCTGGACAAGGGCTGGGACATTTACAATATTTATTGTGATGAAGATTACTCCGGCATTGACCGGGAACGCCCGGCCTTTCGACAGCTTATCGCGGATGCAGAGGCGCGGCAGTTCGACATTGTGCTGGTGAAAACACAGTCGCGCTTTACGCGCGACATGGAATTGGTCGAAAAATACATCCACGGCTTATTCGCGGAATGGGGCATTCGTTTTGTCGCTACGGTCGACAACGTGGACACGGACATCAAGGGCAACAAAAAAGCGCGGCAGATCAACGGCCTTGTCAACGAGTGGTATCTGGAAGACTTATCGGAAAATATCCGTACTGTGTTCGACTACAAGCGCCGGGCGGGACAATACATCGGAGGGTTCCCGCTTTACGGCTACCGGAAAGACCCGGCGGATAAAAATAAGCTGATCGTGGAGCCGCAGGCGGCCGCCGTGGTGCGGCGCATCTACGCGCTGTATCTGGCGGGGCATGGCACACAGAGCATCGCGGCCATTCTGAACCGGGACGGCGTGCCGAACCCGACGAGGCACAAGCAGGCGATGGGCTATCCGTACCGTAACGGCGCAGCGCACAACGACCATGGGCTGTGGAACCGCACGACAGTAAGCCGTATCCTGCGGGATCAGATGTATACGGGAGACCTTGTACAGGGGCGCACAAAAAAAATCAGCTATAAATCCAAAAAGATGGCTTCTGTACCGCAGCGCGATTGGATCATTGTGCCAGATTCCCATGAGCCGGTCATCAGCCGCAGAACGTTCGAGCGCGTACAGGAAATGCTGCATGCGCGCACACGCTCCACGGGGCTGGGAGAGGTGCATCCACTGGCGGGGAAAGTCCATTGTATGCAGTGCGGCAGCGCGATGCAGCGCTACAGCAACGGCCGGGCTGCCGGCAAATATTCTTATCTCAGGTGCAAGCTGTATGCGACGCACAAGCCTCTGTGCACAAATCATAACATCCGCCTGGACTGGTTGGAGGAGGAGGTGCTGCGCCGGCTGCAATGTCATATAAATCGCTATTTCGATCCGCAGCAGGCGGATGTATGCGCTATGGAAGATCTTGCACAGAGCGACCGGAAACGCCGTACAAAGGAACAATTGCGCCTGAAGATGGAGCTTGAGCAGCGGATCAAGGCATTGCACGACCTGTATTTGGACAAATCCCGTGGCATTCTGGAAGAAGAACAGTTTCTGGAACTGAACCGGGTTTACCTTGCGGACAAAAAAGAATTGATACACAGGCTCGAAGCATTGGCTCTTGAGGAAAAAGAGGAACAAAAAGCGCCGGGAGGCAGGACGAAACTGGAGACTTACTTACAGGAGATTACGGAAGCATCCGCTCTGACAAGGGAACTGGCGGCTCTTTTTATTCAAGATGTTCAGATAGGAGAAAGAGATGGTAAAACAGGTGCGCAGGAAATAAAAATCGACTGGCTGATTTGAGAAAAAATTCGTGGATGCCGTGGAGATTGTGGCATATTCCGTATTTTATTTGTATCTGCCGTTCCGCACAAAAGCTGGGTACTAGGGCAACACCGCACAATTCTAAGTGTCGAATCGCGCCG
>ERZ827471.1968-NODE-1968-length-10541-cov-2.075911_pt1 | contig 10541 bp, 7 predicted proteins | sample MGYA00519772_ERZ827471 | MGnify/ENA primary metagenome ERZ827471 (study PRJEB31778, sample SAMEA3449315) | human gut metagenome | biome: human gut; feature: human-associated habitat; material: faeces | place: United Kingdom | collected 2010/2012 ... | reverse complement strand
CGCTTCGAGCCCATGTCGGTCGACGAGGCGCGCGCGGCGGATGCGTCGGACGACGCGTCTGCGTCGGCGGACGGCATCACCCTGCTCGAGCTCGCCGAATGCGTGATGCATAAGACCATCGAACCCGAATCCGATGACGCGGGGGACGCGCCTGGCGAGCCGGTGTGCGTCGAGGAGGTCTCCGGTAAGGATCTCTACCGGTTCGCGCAGCACCACGGCCCCCTGTTCGGCACCTCCGCCGAGGAGCCCGTGGAGGTGTGGATGTCCGCGGCCAGCGTGGCGGACCTCGCGACGCGCCTGCAGCAGATCGCCTCGAAGCTCGAGGGAACGATGAGCGTCGCCGCGCTGAACGGCGGAGCGTTCAACAATATCGCCAAGTACCGCCTCGCGAACCCGGAGACGGGCTCGCGGTTCGACCTCATCGTCATCGCGCGCATGGTGGATGCGGAGTACGCCCGGCACCTCGAGGTTCCCTTCGTGCGCCGCGAGGAGCGCGAGGGACGCATCAACTACGCGTTCCTTTCCGTCAAGCACGAACCCGAGGTCGAGCCGGCCGTCATGCTGTACATGCATGTCGTCTCGTTCGCCCATGAGATGAGCCTCCCCGATTACCTCGCGCTGAGCAGGGTCTTCGACTTCGATGCCGATACCGACGCCCAGGTGTTCCAGCATTTCGTGTCCGACGCCGACCGCGCGCAGCTCGCGGCCGCGCAGGATCCCAAGGCGTACGGCATCGCGCAGGGCGCGCTGTACACCATGGACGCGGTGCCGTTCGACGACGCGGACTGCTCGCCCATCGCCTCGCTCGTGCGCCTGCTCGTGGCCGCGCACCTCCAGGAGGCGCGCCTCGACGTGTTCTACGCCGACGAGAAGACCGGCCACCTGCGCTTCCCGAACTACCTCGCGTGGCTCTGGTACGAGTACTCCAGCGGCATCGAGAAGGTGCGCATCGGTTACTGCGGCAACTGCGGCAGGCCGTTCTCGCGCGTCAACCAGCGCGGGCGCGAGCGCCTCTTCTGCAGCGAGAAGTGAAGAACCGTCTGAAGAGCATGCGCACGAAGCGGGTGCGCGAGCTGTTCAAGGGCGACAGCGACTTCAACGGCGGCCGTTCCGTGACGGAGATCGCGCGTGAGCTCCAGCGGGAGGATCAGACGCTCGATGAAGCTCGCGCCGAGGTGATCGACATCCTGAACAAGTGGCCCGAGCTCAAGAACAAAGTGAAAAGCGCCATCAACAACGAGGGCTGGGACGCCGAGCTGTTTACGCGCTGCATGCGCGAGGGGCTCGACTGGAAGCGCATCCTCCACAAGCCGCTGCAAGAGGAGCTGCTGAGCAAGAAGGACGAGATCGCCCGCCTCCTGCACAGCCGGCAGCTCTAGCGCGCAGCGCGCGTGCCCGAAACCCTGTATGTCGCGGACGGCGCCCATCGCTACTTCGCCGTAACTGACTGCTTGAGGTAATCGAACAAGGCGTTGCTCGCGCCCGTGATACCGACGCCCGGGTTGCTCTCCCAACCGGAGAGCGCGTCGTCGTAGGTGTACGCGCCGAGGGTTTCTAGGCTGACGAGCTCCTCGGCCTCGTCCAGCGTATAGAAGTCGTCGGGGTTCGTGCTGTTCGAGTCGAGCGCCTGCGGAATGATGTAGCAGTAGTTGCGCACCTGCGCGACCACAGTGCGGTCGCCCAGGTCGCAGACGGCCTGGGTGGCAACGGAGATGTCGCCGGCGCTGTGCAATTCGACCTCGAGCTCGCAGAGGACGTGGTCGGGCTGGCCGGACGGGGTGATGGTGACGGTGTCGCCATCGATCGTTACCTCGACGCGGCCGATCCACTGCTCGGGGATGGTGAAGCTGTAGGATGCCGCCTCGTAGGCGCCGAGCGCGTCCTTCGCGAGCGCCTCGTCGCGGCGGGCGTAGGCAGCGTCGCGGAGCTCGTCGGCATTCTCGCAGCCGCCTTGGACGGCCATGTCATAGGCCGCTTCGATCTCGTCGTCGGTGACGTCCGCGGCGTCGATGGGGTCGAGCCAGAGCGCGTTCTGGGTCAAGAAGGAGCCGTCGTCGTCAACCCTGCCGCCGAGGCCGCTCGCCCCGGATGCGCTCACGTCGTAGATGGTTCCGTCTGCCGCGATGGGCGAGGCGGCGATCTCGAACGTGTAGTCGCCGCGCATGAGCTCGACACCCGTGGCGTTCTGGTCGGTGAAGAAGAGCTCGTCGACCGCATTGTCCTCGAAGTCCGTGCCCGTCACATGGAGGGGGATCTTCGTGCCGGTGGAGGTGTCGAGGCCGTCGCATTGGATCTCGAGCGTGATGGGGTAGGTCTGGTGCGCGGCTTCGTAGGCGGCCTTCTGCTCCGCCTCGACGCGTGCCTCCTCGGCGATGCGCTCCTGTTCGCCCTGCCACCACATGAAGCCCCCGATGCCGCCGCCGCAGACGAGCGCCGCCGCCACGGCGCCCGCGATGATGGCGGTGCGATGGCTCTTGCGCTTCGGCTTCTCCGCGGGAGCGGGGGAGGTTGCGGCGGGCGCGGCGGGGCTCGCGGGCGCGGCTTCGGGCTCGGTGGCTTCGGCAGCCGCGGCGGGGTCGGGCTCGCCGGCCGCATCGGCCGCGGCAGCCGCGGGCATCACGACGGTCTCGGCAACGGGCGCGGACGCTGCCTCGGGCTCGGGGCTCTCCGCCGGTGTCGGCGCGGCCGCGGTCTCAGCCGCAGCACCAGCGCTCTCCGCACCGCCTGTCGGTGCGGCCTCGGCCGTCTCACCCGCATCGTTCACCGCGCTCAGCGGTGCGCCGCATTGTGCGCAGAACTGGGCGTCATCTGGTTGCTTGCTGCCGCATTGAGGACAGAACATCGCAGCTCCTTTCAGACATGCGGGCGGACTCAGCGGCGAGCCCGCCCGCCAACGTTCGGTCAACCTACTTCACGAGCGTGCCGGAGACGGTGCCGTACACCACCTGGGTGTAGCCCATGACCTCGAAACCCGAGGCCGGCAGCCAGCTGTTCGACACGATGCTGTTGTCATCCTGCGAGAGGTAGCCCTCGATGGTCACGTCGCGATCTTCGGGGCTGTCGCCAACGAAATGGAACTGGTAGGCATCTGCCACGGCAGTGCCATCGTCTTGCGCCTGCTCCAGGGAATCCTCATCGAGTTCGATGGTTTCGAGGGTGCACTGCGCCGTTCCCGAGGCGTACTTGTTCGCATAGCTCACCGTGAAGGTGCCGTCATCGGCGTTGAAATCAGAGATCTGGAATGTGGTGAACGAGCCCTCGCTCATGGAGTCCGAGCTGTAGGAGTACGAGCCGTCGAGTGCGCCATCCTTGTACTGGATGTCCGAGGAGTTGACATCCTCGCCGGTGAACGCCCAGTACTGGCCAACGCCGTCGTTCTCGAACTTGTAGTGGTACGTGCGGTTGAACGTGAGGGTCGCGAACCACGTGTCGATGGTCTCGGTGGTCGTGACCTCGCAGGTGTCGTCGCCGGTGAGCTCGCTCTCGGCGCCGTTGAAGTCGTGCTCGTCATCGAAGTCGACGCCGGCGACGGGCGTGGTCGGGCCTTCGTCGACGGAGAATGTAAACGTATCGTCCTGGTAGGTGCCCTTGACGTCGTAGACGGTCTGGAAGCTATCGTTCGCGACGGTTACCGTGCCGTTCGTGGTGGTCACGCCGTCCTCGGTTTCGGGCTCGCTCAAATCGAACGAGAAGCCGTAGTCGCTCGGGTTCACATAGTCATTGAGCGCGACGCCCTCGAGGAGATCGGCCTCCTGCTCGGCGAAGGCATCCTCGAAGGCCTGCAGGTCGGGCGTGGAGGAGCACGCGCTCAGGGAGAGGAGGGCGAGGAGCGCAGCGGCCATGCCGAGGATCGCCAGCGCGAGGCGCCGGGTGATGTGGGCGGGTGTGCAGGCTGTGGCGTTCATGGTGTTCCTTTCTCGAGATGCCGCGAGCGCGCTCGGCGGGCGTGTCGCCGAGCTGTGGGAGGGCTCTGCGCCCCTCCTGTCTCGCTGAAGTAAGTATATGAAATTAGGAAGCTCGAAAAAGAGATTTTGAAAGGGTACAGAAATTTTGATATGGGAGGGGTTAAAAATCACGAAAAGCGAGCTGTGGACGCCGTCGTTAGGCTGCGTTGCGGCCGTTGGAATATGTTCGAGCCTCGAGTCTGTGTGGGATTCGAGGGTCGCCGAGTAGCCCCGATAGGTCCAATGCGCCTACCAGCGCTTTTTCAGGGCTTAGAGTGCCGTCTACTCGGGGGTTCCAAAATCCCACACAGACTCGAGGCTCGAACTTTCTGAGTCGCGGGCAAAAGGCACGAAAAGCGCGTGCCGCGGTCGTCGCCCGCGTGTTCGCTTGCGTGAAAACGAGGCGCCCGCGCCGGGGAGAGACGCGGACGCCGATGTAGAGGGGTCGATGTTCGGCGGTTACTGGGCTACCTGCGTGCCGCAGTTGGTGCAGAAGCGGGCGCCCGGGGTGATCGGTGAGCCGCAGGCATAGCAGAACTTCGGTGCAGGCTGCGGTGCGGCTGCGGTCGTCGGTGCCGCCGCAGGCTGCGGCGCGGGCGCGGGCTGTGGTGCCTGCTGCGGCACCGCCGTCTGTTCCGGCGCGGGCATCTCCGCAGGTTCGGGCGCCTGCACCTCACCCGATTGCGCATCAGCACCCGCGTCGTTCCCATCTTCCACCTCGGTAAACATATCGAGGTACGGCGGGTCGAGCTCCTCGCCCAGCGCGTCGCGGAAATCGCCGCAAAGCGCGACCGCGCGCTCCAGGCTCCACGGCTCGGCGGGCTCGTCCGAGTCCACGGGCGCCACGGCGAACAGGGTCTGCGCGAAGCTGGTCGCAAGGAGTGCGAAGTCATCGAGGAATAGCTCGTCTTCCGCGGTGGGCGCGTCATCTGTGTTGTAGATGATGTCAAACGTCACGGTGGCGGTGTCCTCGTGGAGCAGGGCGCGTATGCAGCAAGTGTGGTGGCCGGCGCTGTCATGCAGCTTGACCTCTACCACGCGGATGCCATACTCGTCGGTCTCGTCGCTGCGTTCGGCGCGCACGGCCAGCCCGTCCTCCGCGAACAGCTGAAGCGACTCATCGTCGGCCATATTCAAAATGGCTTGGGCATATACATCAAGGAGGTGCGGGACGAACACCTCGAGCACCGTGTTCGGGAGATGCGAATTCACGAATGAGATGCACGAGACCCGGCCGCCCAAGCCATCCAGGGCGTCTATCACGGCATCCCGCACGTCGAAGAACGCGTCGATGATGGCATCGTTGTCGTAGTCAAGCGTTGTGAGCTGCTCGACGGCAAAGCAATCATCCGCGCGCGTGATGACCAGGTAGACGGCGCTGCGCCTCTGCTCGGGGAGGCGCACGCGTATCACGCGGCCCTCGAACTCCGTGCCATACAGGCTGTCGGTGTTGATGATCTCGGCGTTGATGTCCGTCTGGTAGCGCTTCGACATCGCCTCCTCGACGGCCGCACCGATCGGCACGGTGAGCTCCGACATGGGTACGTACCCGCGCCCCAGCGAGGTGCTGATGCGCACGAGGCCGGTCGAGGTGAACGCCGGCGCGCACAGCATGGCGTTACCCGTCGAGCGCCGCGCGCCCGCGATCCGGGCTGCTACGGAGCGCAAGGCGCCTTCGATGGCCGCGACCACGCGATCCGGATACTCCCCATCGGCGGCGCGGTCGTTCTCGATGAGCTTCGAGAGCGCGAACAGGCGCACCCGCCCTTCCACGACGACCGTGACCCCGCCCACGACGAACGTCTGCCAATCGGAGCGGAACACGTCGCTGTAGGGGTGAAAGTACATGCCATTGATGGCGAACGGCCCGCCGAAGATGCAGTGTGCCTGGCTCGTGAGCCCGCGCGGCTCCCACGTCCGCTCCATCATGCACTCGAATGCATCCACGGCGTCACATAGGTTATCGCTCTCGGGTAGCAGCCAGCTTTCGGCGCGGTACCCGTGCGGCAGGCTCGCCTCCGCTTCGAGCGCGGGCGCGTCGCCGGGCTGGACGTCGTAGCGCGTGAACGGGAATTGCGGGGAGGGGAGGAGAAATGCGTCCCAGAAAACGTTTTGTCGCAGGGGCATTTGCGAGATGGGCGGCACGTCCTTGTTATCCAGCCGGCAGACGCTCTCCTCGCCCACGAACTGCCCCGCGACGGCTTCGTACACGTTGCCATACCAAGCGTTGGAATGCGAGCGCTCCTCAGTCCAGATGGTCTGCGCGTCGGCCACGATGGCGTCCATGAGCCGGGCGGCGTCCGCCTGGATGTCCGGCAGCACGCTGGGATCGTCCAGCAGGCTCGCGAGGTCGTCGAAGCCGCGGAAGCCGTCGATATCCTTACTCACGCCCGCGACGGGCGCCTCGGTCGCTCCGGTGAGCGCTTTGAGCGCGTCGTCGAACCCGGGGCACGCGCGGATGTCCTCAGGAGTGTCGATGAAGCAGCGGCCGTCGGGGTCGCAGGGCACGAGCTCGAAGGCGGCGTCCGTGCAGGCGGCGGCGATGCGCTCGCCGTTCTGGATGCCCAGGTGGTCGACGAGCTGGCCGGCGCAGATCTGCCGCCACAGCGCATCGGTAGACGCGAGGTTGAGCTTGAGGTTAGGGCGAAGCAGCGAGACGAGAATCATACGCGCTTCCTTTCATCGACGTGTTTGATGCTTGCTACAGCCACCAGAACTTGTTGTAGAGCCACCAGAGGATGGCGATGACCACGATGATGGGGATGACGATCACGAGCGCCAGCCCGATCCCGACCGCCTGGGAGATTTGCTGCGCGAGCTCGGGCGCGACGTTCGCGATGATGAGCAGGGTGACGAACACCGCGATGATCTTGCCCGCGGGGGTGTGCACGACGAAGCCGAAGAGTTCGGAAAGCAGCGTCGCCACGACGGCGAATATGGTTCCGAACAGGCTGCCCGCGCGGTCGAGGAACCTATCGACCGATGAGACGACCTTGCGTCCGTTGGACATGTCCTCCATGGAGCACGCTCCCTTCTGCGCTTAGTTGCTGCGATGGTAGGTATTGCCGTAGGGATCGGAGATGCTGTCGCCGGTGAGGGACACCGTGAAGACGATGCTGTCGCCGTCGGAGAAGCTCATTACGACGTTGCCGAAGTCAGACGTCCAGGTGGTCTCTTCGCGATACCCGACCTGACCCGTGCTCGTCTCTGAGGTCTCGACAAGCGCTGTGCCGTCATCATTGAAGGTGTAGGTGTAGGTGATGTAATCGTTGTCCTTTCCTGGCGCGCTCCACGAGCCCACGATGTCGGGGTGGGGGCTGAAGCATCCGCTCAGCATGACGACGAGCAGGCAGGCGGCGACCCCTGCCGCGGCGCGCGCGAGGATGCTGTGCACGAGGGACGTACCCTGGTGATTTGTCATGGTGGTACTCCTTTCATGGGGTGGTGAGGTGTCGAGGGTGCGGGGCGGGTGCGCTTACTGCGTCGCGCCGCAGCCGGAGCACTTGTAACCGGTCGTCACGGTCTCCCAGTGGCCGACTTCATCGTGGTGGACGGTGCCGGTCTGGACGTATTCGTACTCGGTCTTCGAGTAGTAGTGCGTGAAGTGGTCTTCGTCGTCGTAGCGATGCGCCAACAGGTGATCTTTCATCCAGTTGCTGGCATCGGTCGCATTGTCGAACGTGGCGCTCGCACCGCAACCGCCGGCCGAACCATCTTCTTTGTAGTAGCGGCACTCGGCGATGTACTTGGTCACGGCCCGCGTCTCGTACACCGGCTCGTCCCAGGCCGCCTCGTCGACGACCCACTGCTGCTCGGTCTGCGCCACCCAGGTGTGCTGGTGCGCGGGCTTGCTGGCGGAGGTGGAGCCGCCGGAGCTGTTCGAACTAGAGCTGCTCGAGCTGCCGCCGCTCGGTTTGGACGAGGAGCCGCTGTTGCCGGAGGAGCTGCCGGAGCCACCGTTGCCACTGGTCGAGGGCTTGGTCGGCTCGTCCTTCACCGCGTCGGACGCCTCGTCGCCCGCCTGCTCGACCTTGTCCTTGTCCACGTTTGGGGCGTTCTGCGCGTTGCCCGTGGCGGTGTCGACCACGTCCTTGCCCACGTCGCCGGAGAGCGTCTCGTCGCCCTTCTCGACGGCGTCGGCGAGGTCTCCCAGGATGCCGTCGATGTCGTCCTGCGTCACGTCCTCGGCGGGCACCTGCCCGAAGCTGCCATCCACGTCGAGGGTGGGCTGCTCCTCGGACGCGTCGTCGCTCTCCCCGTCGGCCTCGCCGATGACGACGGTCGCCGGCTCATCGGGCGTGCGGTAGATGCTGCCGTCCGCGTTGATGGCGCTGATGTAGCCCACCTCGTAGCTGCCGGCGGGCAGTTCCACCTGGGCACTCGCGTCGTCGCCCGCGCTCACGGCGTGGTAGAAGTCCACGCCCGCGGTCGCGTCGTCGAGTCCCGTGAAGTGCACGACGAACGGCGAGCTGTCTTTGCTCCAGCCCGGCGCGTCGATGGTGATGGTTGCCAGGACGGTCTTGGCCTCGGTTTCGGTCGCGTCGCCCGTTTTCGCTTCGGGCCGCTGTCCGAAGCACCCGCTCAGCACGACGACGAGTAGGCACGCGGCGATGCCCGTCGCGATGCGGGAAAGCGTGTGATGGTGATTGCGTTTCATGGAAATACTCACGATGAACGCTCCTTGGAGTTTTAGTTCCGGTTGTAGCTGGCCCGTCGGGCATCTTCGGCTCTTTCAGTGGCTCGGTTGGCATCAGCGCCTGCCCAAGCCTCGTTTTCCTGAGCCCATGCAGCCGATTCCTGAGCCCTTCGCGCTCTTACTGTGGCAGCGGCGGCTCTGGCGTTATCCTGCGTGCGTTGCCGGTCAAGCATGCTTGCCTCCTGACGACGCTTCCGCGCTTCTGCGAGATTCTTTTCGGCGATACTTGTCTGTCGCGCCTGTTCTGCCGTCTGCCGCTTGGCCTCCTTCTCCTGTACCTCGCTCGCGTGCGCGATGGCAGCAGACTGCAGCTCGTTCGAGCGTTCGGTGTGAAGCATCATGTAGCGCGGGGGATCATGTCGCTTGAGCTGATCCATCCAGTCGTCGTCGATAGCCTGCTCGAACCCGTCGATAGGCCATTGCTTCCCGATGGCTGCGATCACGGGCTCGATGGCACGGTTGAGCGCATCAAGCGCCTGCACAAAGGTGTTGGTGAGCGACGTGAAGGCCACGCGCTCGTCGGGGTCGACGCTCTGCTTCGCCTGCTCGAGCGCCTTCCGCGCGGCGTTCTTGCGCTCCTCCGCCGCATCCATCGCGGCTTTCGGCTGGACGAGGGCTTGCTGACGCTCGGCTTGCAGCTGCGCGTTCCATGCGATGATGGCGGCATTTTGCGCGTTGAGGTCCGCGGTGCGCTTGCGCTCGACCCCGCGCTCCATAACGATGCTCGCGACGAAGAACCCGATGGCGCCGATGATGCCGATGAGCCTCACGATGGGCAGCGCCATGATGATAATGGCGACATGCAGGAACAGCCAGCAGACGAGCGAGAGCACGAGCGTCAGGATGACGAGCCACAGGAAGAGCTTCGCATAGCGCCTGAACGACGCACTCATGGGGAGGGCGTAGCTCGGCTCGATGTTCTGCTTGGTGTTGAGGCGGACCTTCTCGTCGTAAGCGACCGCCGTGTCCAGATAGCTCTGCTTCGCTTGGTCGTACGCGGCTGCTGCCGCATCGTAGTCGGCCTGCGCCCGGTCGAGAACGCTTTGGTCGAAGGTGCCCCACATGCGCACGGCGAGCGCCCGGGCGTCATCGACGAAGGTCGGCACGCCATAGTCGAGCCACGCGGAGACGTCCTTGATGACCGTGCGGTCGGCGTCGAGGCGCTCCTTGATGTTCGCGCGGTAACGCGTCACGGTCTCGAGCTCGTTGAACGGCACGACGTCGCTGTGATACGTACCGTCGCGCCCCATCTGGTCGATGATGGCGCCGGCGTATTGCACCGCGTCCATATCGTCGCGGGCCGCCTTCTTGACGTGCTCTCGGATGCTCACGGCGAGGCTGTTGACCCGCTGCGACACCTCGGCGATGTCCTTCTCGCACATCTTCCGGGCGTGCTTGGGCGCGCTCGCCGGCAGGTGCGCGCTCGCTTCGCGCTCCTCATCCGAGAAGGGAGAAGCGTAGGGCGCGATCTCGATTGCGGTGCTCGCGGCGACGATGCCTGCGGGCGCTGCCGCGCTGCGGGCGATGGCGCCCAGGTTGCCGGCATCGGTGAGGTGGTCGAGGATAACCACGAGCGCGCGGCCCCCGTTCTCCTCGGCGTACGCCTCGGCGGCGCGCTCGATCACGGTGATGTCCACATAGGCGTGCGGCTTCGTCTCCGCCATGACGCCCTGGTGGCTGCCGCGCTCGGACTTGTCGTCCAGCGTCTTGCGCGGCACCGTGGTCACGTCCACGTCGAAATGCTTCGCCTTGCGCAGGATGTCCTCCACCAGGCCGTCGCGCTTCGCGTTGTCGGCCAGAAGGATGCGCTTGATGGGCACCTGCGTGCGCAGCGCCTCGATGATGGGGCGTTTGCCCTCGATGTAGTCTGCCATGGGTATCGCTTTCCGCAGGCGGCCACG
>ERZ827471.1966-NODE-1966-length-10542-cov-2.467913_pt1 | contig 10542 bp, 8 predicted proteins | sample MGYA00519772_ERZ827471 | MGnify/ENA primary metagenome ERZ827471 (study PRJEB31778, sample SAMEA3449315) | human gut metagenome | biome: human gut; feature: human-associated habitat; material: faeces | place: United Kingdom | collected 2010/2012 ... | reverse complement strand
CATTTTAAAATTTATAATTATTTAGGATATTTTATTCCGTCGGAGTTTACATTATCATTTAAATAATGTGTATCATTTACATACTCAATTGTAAAGCGGTCCTGCCATTTACCAATACAGGTTGTGCTGGCATTATGTACGCCAAACATCCACAGTTTATTGATATCAAGCCCCAGTAAAAGGCAAAGCTGTACTCTTATAACGCCGCCATGAGAAACAATTGCTATATTTTTATCGCTGTTATTTTTAAAAAGGTCTTCACAGACAGAACGAACCCGCAATGCAACATCGTCGAATGATTCCCCGCCTGGCATTCTGCACTGTGCCGGCTGTTTAAAAAACAGCTCTAACTGATCACTCCATTTTTCTTTGATCTCATCATAGCTCAAACCTTCCCATTCGCCAAAACAAACTTCCTTCAGTTCATCTAAAGGCTGAACAGTAAGTCCATGAGCTTCAGCCAAAGGTGCTGCAGTCTGTCTGGCTCGCTGCATGGAGCTTGAATAAATTTCGTCCAATACAATATTTTCATAATGCTGTCCCAATGCTGCAGCCTGACACAGACCCTTGCTGTTAAGAGGATTATCTATGTGCCCTTGAAATTGAAATGTTTTATTAGCTTCTGTTTCTCCGTGCCTTATAAGATATATTTTGCCCATATTGCCTCCTTATTATTTACCTTTTACCTGTACTGAATGTGCAAATTCTTCCACTTCAGCATGTACTCCTGCTTCAGCAAATGTTTCCATTTCATTATACGCCTTAATGCCTGCATCAAACAAGGTAAAAGCTAAAACTGCGCCTTCTCCCGCCCCACTGTTAATATCCAACTTTAGCGGTGCCGATAGCTCCAGCCGATTCAATAATTTTTCCATACCCGGTTCTGCCGACACATGCCCTGCCATACAATATTCAAGAACTACCGGAGCTAATTTGCAGGCTCCGACAGCAGCCAGGCATGTAGCGATACCATCCAGCATTACAGGTACCTTGCAGGCAGCAGCCTGTAAAACAGCACCAGTCATAGCGGTTATTACCGGATCGTTAAGCTTTTGCAGAAATTCAATTCCTTCCAGCTGTAAAAATGCTTCTGTTTGTTCTGTAAGAGTATATTTTTCCAGACTTCCCAAGGCCAGCATTTGCAGTTTATCACTGACAATATATTCTTTTGTCAGAATAGCGCCTTCTTCAAGCGCTTCCTCAAGATTACAAGATGTGACCAGCAATGGGTAAACCTCTGCTTTAGCTTCTCGTGCCAGCAAAACAACAGGCAGCTCCTCCTGCATCGCTTTAGCAACAGAATCTGTGTCAGCACTCCACAAAAACAAAGCTTTTTTAGGATGTTGAACAGATTTTTTATCAGCACTGCCGATAATACCGGCGTAACGCGAAACCATAGCTTCCAGTTTTGCAAGTGAACCGACCGGTTTGATAAGATTGTCAAATCTGTTTTGTGCTTCCTCTACTTTTTGACGATCGATTGGTTTTATTTGTTCAATAATATTATTTATATCCATCTTTAAACCTTCCTTATCTTAGTAAGAATACTGCTGTCAGTAAGTAAATCACATTGCCACATTCAGTCAGTGGACCATATGTATCACCGGTAAGTCCGCCTAACTGTGTTTTTAAATATTGCGCTATTATCAAAGTGACAGTAAAACATATTCCTGCCACCGCCAGATATTGTAAACCACAGGCCGCAATAATACCTGCGCATACTGCAAAAGCAATATACGTATAAAATGGTTTGGCATACTTGGTAAACATATGCCCTATTCCTTCTTTACGCGCATAGGGAAAATTGACAATAAAAACTACCATAAAAGTTCGTGTCGCAACGGACATCGTCAGTAAAACCCAGGTCAGTGTTTCACCGCTAAGTTCAAGATAGGCAGCTATTTTGAGCAGCAGCAAAATAATTATTGCCAATACAGCATTAGAACCAACATGGCTGTCTTTCATTATTTCCAGCATTCTCTCGCGGCTGCGGGCAGAAAAAACGCCGTCAGCAGTATCCATAAAACCATCGTACATCAACCCGCCGGTAATAATGATCTCGGCCAGCAGCAAAAGCGTTACCCGTAAAAAAAGCGGCGTTTCGATATAAAACAGGCTATAGTTTACGGCTGCCAAAAGTGACCCGATAACCAAACCTACCAGGGGAAAATACGGCACACTGCGCGAAAAATCTTCGTCACGCCAATCTGTCCGTTTTGAAAAACGCACTCGCGTCAAAAATTCCAGGCAAGTGATAAAATCACGCATGCATGCCACCACGCTTATACAGTTCTTTATAGGTATTGATCGCCATCTGTAAAATAACAATCGCCAAAGACGCTCCTGTACCTTCGCCAAGACGCATACCCGCGTCAACTATCGGCGTAAGTCGCAAAACCTCCAGCATCTTTGCATGTGATATTTCAGCAGAAAGATGTGAACAAAGCATATAATCAGCACAGGCTGGTTCAAGTCCGTACGCAAGCAAAGCAGCGGCAGTCGCATTTACACCGTCTACCATTGTAGGAATACGGCGTCTGGCGCCAGCTAAAATCATCCCCGCCAACCCGGCATGGTCATAACCGCCAACCTTACAGAGGATATCCATGGCATCGCCCAAACGTGGTTGATTTTTAGCCAGACCATCAGCGACGACCTTTCTTTTTATCGCCATGCGTTCATCGTTGATACCAGTTCCCCTTCCTACTGTAAGCTCGGGCGGCAACCCCAGAAATGCAGAAACGATTGCTGCGGTCGATGTAGTATTCCCGATTCCCATTTCTGCTGTTACTAATAAGTTATAACCTTTATCAATACATTCATCTGCGACCTTCATACCAACTTTCAATGCTTTTTCGGCCTGCTCCACTGTCATGGCCGGTCCCTGTGTAAAATCTTCTGTACCCCAGGCAACCTTCTCCTGATGAACTTTAGGCATTGCACTCAAGTCAAAAGCCGTACCTGCATCGATCACAAAAACATCGGCACCGGCATGACGTGCCATAACGTTAGCGCCGGCAGTTTCCCTCATGTAACCGTTTATCATCTGCATAGTTACTTCCTGCGGATATGCGCTTACGCCATATTTGGCAATTCCATGATCGCCGCACATTAACAGCATTGCACTTTTGATTTTATCAGGCAATGCCGTCCCAGTCATGGCAGCATATTTTTCAACCATTTCCTCCAGCTTACCTAAACTATGCAGCGGCTTATCCATTTTAGCCCAGTTATTTTTTATTACTTCCGCAGCGTTGCTATCCAACGGTGGGATCATTATTTTTTCCATTGCTCTGCTCCTTCATCATCAAAACTAAATGCCATTTTTTTTAGATCAACAGCTTGACCGGCGACACAATAAAAGACCCTGTCACATACATCGGCAACCTGCTGGTTTATCCATCCGGCAAGATCTCTGTACTCACGTGCCATAACATTATCCGGTACGATACTACCGCCAACTTCATTAGTAACAAATACTACCAGTTTTTCTGTTTTTCTGGCGGCTTCCAGTAATTTTACAATTTCACCTTTGACAAATGTTACCTTTTCTTCAAAAGTTCCTGCAATTGCAACCTTGCCATACATCAAATTACTCATATACAAAGTAAGACAGTCAAACAAAATTGCATCCGCTTCCTTACCTGCCTCAACCATCACCTGTTCGGCAGCATAAGGTGCTTCATAATTATTCCATCTTTGGGGAGAACGACGTTCCTGATGTAGCCGAACACGTTCAGCCATCTCGTCGTCAAAGATTTCAGCCGTAGCTATATAAGCGCATTTAGATCCATAATGCAAAACAAAACGCTCTGCGAATTCACTTTTGCCGCTTCGTGCACCGCCAGTTACTAAAATCATTTCTTTATACATCCTTAAGCCTCCCTTCAAAATAAAAATACCCTCTCGAGAGAGGGCATAAATAAACAACCTATGCAAGTATCCACCTATCTCCCGTAGGTGTAAGATACCCGTAACAGGCAGGTCTCCTGGCTCAGGTTCAACATTCAGCTGCGCCTTCCCAGTTTCCCAGTGGCATATTGCAGTGAACTTCCCTTTACAGTAGCGGGACTGCGCCGGATTTACACCGGTCTTCCCTATTAAGCGCCGACCGCAATCGGCACACCTGTTGATTTTTTCCAATACTATATATTCTACATTCTTTTGCAAAGTCCTGCTGACCTGCAAAGCATTTTTTCATATTCTTCATCTAAATAATCATGGGCGTCATTAACATTCCTTACGGTAATCAATACACGGCTGCGTCCAAACCAGTAATACACCCTGATTTCATACCATTGAGCTACACCATCCGCTCCGACGAAACGACATTCGCAGCCAGAATAATCAGGAGTATTATTGTAATTTGCAGATAAAACGTCAAAATCAAGCTGAGCCGTAAATTTTTCAATATCTTCAGGATAAAGCAATTCCTGAACGATATGCTTGTAATCATTTTTATAATCACCTGTATACGGAATAAAAACATTCCCTGTAGGATTAAAAGCCATTCTTGAATAGCGTCCATCTTTTAGATTCAATTCAATTGCAAAATCATACATCTGCGGGAATAAATCGCCCAAATCTCTGTATGATGGTAATTTCACAGTACGTCCGTAACCGTTGATGCTGCGACGTTCAGCATTAACTATTTCAATCTTACTTAAATTAAGCAGATTTTCAAACTGTGGCCTTCTCAACGGCTGGCAATAATAGAATCCCTGAGCTATATTGCAGGAAACACTTTTCATTATCGCAACCTGTGCCTCAGTTTCAACACCTTCACAAATCATCGTGATATCCAATTCTTTTGCAATAGCTGCCATCCCTTTGATGATTTTGATATCTTTATCATTATCACAGGCGGCAAGCATTCTTTTATCTATTTTTAAAATATCAACGCTGATATCACTTAAAATACGCAGAGACAAATACCCGGCGCCAAAATTATCAACAGCAATCTTAAATCCCTGATTTTTCAGCTCGTCAACCTGCATCCCAGCAAAATTCACATCATCAGCCAATAATCTTTCAGCAAGCTCAACTACCAAAAGCTTGTGCGGAACATTATGCTTATCGGCAGCTTCTTTTAAAGAATCAATAAAATTTTCATCTTTAAAATGTTCAAATGAAAAATTACAGGAGATTGGAAAAACCTGTAACCCCAAGGCAAGGCGTAATGCTAAGAAATGGCAGACTTCTTCAAAAACAAAATTTTCAAATTTAGATAACTGGTTATTATCTTCAAGGATAGGAATCAAAACTTCCGGAAGAATTATCCCGCGCGTAGGATGCTCCCAGCGCAGTAAAGCTTCCGCACCAACAATCTCATTAGTATAGATATTGTATTGCGGCTGAAAATAAACAGTGAACTCTTTATTATTAAGAGCACTGCAAACTTCTTCAGAAAGAGAATTATAACCAGTTGTGAATTCAAAATCATTGATTATAAAGAAACTGCGGCAGCATTTGTGAAAAACTTTTTTGTTGAGCTGAGCAACAGTTTTTACCATTGCATCTTCCAGCGAGTCTTCGACTCGACATACATAAAGATCTCCGCGCAGTTTGATGCTGACATTGCAAATACGCTTGACTTCGCTTTCTACCATATCAGATAATCCGTCAAACCAATTATTATGCGTTTCTTCATCTGTAAAAGGAACAAGGCAAAAGAACTTATCTCCGGCCTGTCTTGTTGTAAGATATCCCTTCACAACACGTCGGTTAAGCTCTGTTCCCAAAATGCGTAAAACATTATCCGCTGTCTCACGCCCATAAATATCAACGATATCATGGTAAGGGTCAATATCTAAATGTATTAGCGCCAAAAGCTCTTTTTTGCGCTGCAGCATTTCATCCGCTTTTTCTTTAAACTTATCAAATCCCAGTGTACCGCTTACTTTATCACGTACATATTTCTGCGAATACAACATTCTTTGATGTTCAGAAGACTTAAGGTAGAGAATTGCTACAAACACACCAAAAGCAATTATCGACAACAGGTAAAAATTCATAGTAATCTCCCATTATCTTTCAATATAATTATAGTAAGTATATATCTTTCGTATAAAAAATACTACATTTTTAACTACTTCAAAACGTTTTTAAAGTAATTTAACCCAAAAGAAAATGACCATACAGTTCTTACCGAACCTATGGTCATTTTGTTTTAAGCTTCTACTTCTACTTCAACTCTTGATAAAATGAAACATAAATCAGAAAGTCTGTTCAAACAGATAAGAACCTGCTGATTGACTTCTTCTGTTTCAGATAAGCGGAGCAGACAGCGCTCGGCACGACGAGTAGTTGTACGCGCGATGTCCAAAGCAGCTGATCCGGGGGTGCCTCCGGGGATGATAAAATGACTCAAAGGCTGGAGCATATTATCGAATTTATCGATAGTTTCTTCAAACATTTTCACATGCTCTTCTTTGATATAAGGCTCAGGCAAATTCAAGCTTGCTATATCAGCCATCAGTGACATCAGAAGCTGCTGAACTTTGTAAATCGTTTCCCTGACATCTTCGCGTCTGACTGTAGCTCTTGCTAGGCCAAGCACCGAACTGATCTCATCAACTGTACCGTAAGCTTCAACTCTCATGCTTTGTTTTGGTACACGTTCGCCTGTATAAAGTCCGGTAGTGCCTTTGTCACCAGTTCTGGTATATACTGCTGCTTTCATTTTGTCACCATCCTTCCGGAAAATTTTAAATTAATAAATTTCTTCAGCTTTAAAGAAATTTTTGATTTCGCGTGCAGCGGATTCTTCACTGTCGCTGCCATGAACGATATTTTCGCCGATAGTCAGCGCGTAATCGCCACGGATAGAACCAGGAACAGAATCTAACGGATTAGTAGCACCCATCTGGCCACGAACCGCTTTAATTGCATTCTCACCGGAAATAACCATTGCTGCAACAGGGCCGGAAGTAATAAATTCAACCAATTCACCAAAGAAAGGTTTGCCTTCATGTTCAGCATAATGATATTTAGCTTGTTCTTCAGTGATTTTTACTAATTTTAAAGCCGAAACTTTCAAGCCGCGGCGTTCAAAACGAGCGATGATTTCACCAATCAGATTTTTTTTGACACCATCGGGTTTTACGAGTACGAGTGTTTGTTGCATTGGAATCTCTCCTATCTAGACTATTTTAATTTATACTAAATCGCAAAACGATTTTAGCCTTTTAAAAGCTGCTGATACTTTTTCTTGTCCAGTTTCTCGATCATTGCTGTGATCAGCTGAACAGCACCTTGATAATCATCCATATGAATAATGGATTGATGACTATGTATATAACGGGTAGGGATACTGAATGTTAATGTCAAAACACCGGCATCGTGTAAATGTATACGACCGCCATCAGTAGCACCGCCCTCTGAAATACTGATCTGTGTTGGCAGCTTCAATTCTTCAGCAACTTCTTTTGCAAAATCACGCAATGCTGTATTGGGAATCATACCAGCATCAAAAATTGTTATAGCAATACCCTTTCCCAATTTCGCAGGAGCTACATCATCACTTACACCTGGCGTACCACCAGCCACACATGTATCAATAACGAAAGCAACGTCAGGGCTCAGCAGATTAACGCTTGTTTGAGCACCACGTAACCCGACCTCTTCCTGTACTGTTGCTACACCATATACAGTATTAGGATGCTTTGTGCCGATATTTTCCATAACGTCTGCCATGACTGCACAGCCGATGCGATTATCCCAGGCTTTACCAAGCAGAGTTTTACCATCGCCCATAACTGCAAATTCAGCATATGGCGTCACTGGGCAGCCTTCGAAAACTCCTAAATTGCGAGCCATGTCTTCGTCGACAGCGCCAATATCAATATACATATCGCGCTTGGCAACCACTTTTGTTCGTTCTTCCGGTGTCAGTATATGTGGAGGTTTACTGCCGATAACGCCAACAAGATCACCCTTGCTGCCGTGTACAGTAACGCGCTGGCTCAGCATAACCTGCTCCCACCAGCCACCTAAACAAGTAAATTTTAAAAAACCTTCTTTTGTTATATGCTTAACCATAAAACCAATTTCATCCATATGGCTGGCAAGCATAATTTTTGGCAAGTCCCTGCCTTGACCTTCATTAGTAAAAACAGCGCTGCCTAATTTATCATAAGATACTTTGGCTTTGCCCTGCAGCCGCTTTTGAAGCAAATTTTTAATTGGTGTTTCAAATCCTGAAACACCGCAGGTTTCAGAAAGCTGTTTTAACCAAGTTAATTTTTTATCCAATTATTTCGCACCTCCACTGCTGCGCATAGCTTTGGCCTGCGCGCGTAACCGTGCCACACGGTCTGCGGTACTGGGATGTGTACTGAATAACTGCTGCATATCTTTTGCGCTAAAGGGGCAAATGATAAACATATGAGCAGTATTTTCAGTAGCTCCCGGCATCGTTCTGTTTTTTGCATACGATTCTATTTTCAGCAAAGCGTCAGCCAAAGCATCCGGATTACCGCTTAACTCACCGCCGGATTTATCAGCCATATATTCCCTCGAACGCGAAACAGCCATCTGAATAATACCTGCAGCCAAAGGCGCCAGTATCATCATAGCCAAACCAACAATAGCACTGCTGCTGCTATTGCGGTCTCTGTCGCCACCACCAAAGAACATCCCCCAGTGAGATAGCGTCGTAATAATACCTGCCATAGATGCAGCTATTGTACCGATTAAAATATCACCATGTTTGACATGACTCAATTCATGTGCCAAAACGCCTTCAATCTCATCTTTATCTAAGGCATTGGCCAAAGCGGTAGTTACTGCAACCGCAGCATGTTCAGGGTTACGGCCGGTTGCAAATGCATTCGGCACAGGGCTGTCAATAATATATACTTTAGGCATCGGCAAATTGCCTCTTTCCGCCAAACGCTGCACCATTTTATATAAAGCAGGCGCACTTTTTTCATCAACCTGTTTGGCATTATACTGTGCCAAAACCAGTTTATCGCTGTTCCAGTACGAAAATAGATTCATGGCGAGGGAGATGATAAGCATCATCATCATACCGCGGGCACCGCCGAAATAATCTCCGACCAGTACCAATAACACAGTAAGAGCCGTCATTAAAAAAGCTGTTCTCATACTTTTTTGTTCCTCCTCAAAATAAAAACTATCGAACATTATCTATAAGACCTGCGTAAGTCTTATAGCATATTATACCAATTACTGCACTATTTTTCAATTTGCGCTTTAACAGCTGTCAACATATTTTCACTGTTTTCACGAACTTTTTTCTTTAAAATAGGATTTAACAGCCCGGCAATCATCGGAATACCAAATTCAAAATCTACCAGCAGGGAAACTTCTGTCCCTTCACTCACAGGTACAAGTCTCCATTCCCCTTCCATTTTTTTCAAATCACCCTCGGTCTGACAATAAGTGATACGCATTTCTTCCGGATAAAAGGTATCGCGTTCAGTCCAGACGATTTTACGACCATCAACATTAGATACCCAATGTGAAACAGTAGTATTTTCTCCGCGTTCTAAAATTTCTACACTCACCAGATCATGCATAAAAGAGGGGTAAGCTTCCATATTTTTTATGATTTCAAAAATAGGCTTACTATCGCCGTTGATCACAATCTTTGTTTCTACGCAAGGCATAATTCTGCTCCTTTTATAAATCTTCAATCACTTCAGCCGTACTGCTGACAGCTTCTCTAAAGATAGTCAAAACCTGATCAATAACATCTGTAGGCATGATCAGAGGCGGTTCAATACGAATAACTTTAGGATTATTTAGAGTATAAGCAATAATAACTCGTTTATCGATCATCAACGACATCAGCATTCCACCGGCGCCTTCTTTTGTAAGCTCAATTCCGATCATCATTCCGCGGCCGCGGACCTCTGCTATGACCGAAGGATAATCTTTTTGAATTGATTCCAACCCTTTTTTAAAGTATGCCCCCGCCGCAGCACTGCGATCCAGCACATCATTTTTTTCAATGTAATTCAGAGCAGCATTGGCAGCAGCACACGCTAATTGATTACCGCCAAAAGTTGAAGTGTGTAAAAAAGGTGCTTCTATTAATCCAGCCCAGGCATCAGCCGTAGCAGTTATAGCTCCGATCGGCATCACCCCTCCACCTAACGCTTTAGCCGTAGCCATGATATCCGGAGTTATCTGCTCATGTTCAACCCCAAACCAGGTCCCGGTTCTGCCAATACCAGTCTGTACTTCGTCCGCAATCAGTAAAGTACCGTATTGGTCACATAACTCTCTTACTGCTTTAAAATAACCTGCCGGCGGAACGATGATGCCGCCTTCCCCTTGAATCGGCTCTAAAATAACGGCAGCTGTTTCTTCATCAATCGTTTCAGCAAGATCATTTATATCCCCATATTCTACATGTGTAAAATTATCCAGCAGCGGTTTAAACGGATCTCTAAACAAATCTCTGCCAGTAGCTGTCAACGAACCAAAAGTTTTTCCGTGAAACGCATTCCTTGCCGCAATAAACTTTTTCCTTTTTGTAGCCAGTCGCGCAACCTTCAGGCATCCCTCAACAGC
>ERZ827471.1963-NODE-1963-length-10555-cov-4.771810_pt1 | contig 10555 bp, 8 predicted proteins | sample MGYA00519772_ERZ827471 | MGnify/ENA primary metagenome ERZ827471 (study PRJEB31778, sample SAMEA3449315) | human gut metagenome | biome: human gut; feature: human-associated habitat; material: faeces | place: United Kingdom | collected 2010/2012 ... | reverse complement strand
GAGTGCGGTTGCGGACATGACCACGATCACGAGCATCATCACGACCATGATGATGAGTGCGGCTGCGGACATGACCACGATCACGAGCATCATCATCACGACCATGATGATGAGTGCGGCTGCGGACATGACCACGATCATGAGCATCATCATCACGACCATGATGACGAATGTGGCTGCGGACATCATCATGATCATCACCATCATCACGCAGACGAAGTATTTACCAGCTGGGGACGTGAGACTATTAAGAAGTTTACAAGAGAAGGGCTTGAGAAAATGCTGGAGAGCCTTTCCGCTTCTGAAGAGTATGGCGTGATCCTTCGTGCTAAGGGAATGCTTCCGGCAGAGGACGGAACATGGATCTACTTCGATATGGTTCCGGAAGAAACTGAGATCCGTGAAGGTTCACCGGAGTACACCGGACGTCTTTGCGTAATTGGTTCCAAGTTAAATGAAGAGAAACTGGTCAAGCTGTTCGGCGTAGCTTAATGATTGACATATAAACGGGATAAAAGACTTTTGGTAAGCTTATTTGTTGCTGTTTATAAGCGATATATGCGAACGTACTGCTTTTAATTAAGAAAAATACAGGGAGGTTTCTGTAAATGGATGAAATTACAGTACCGATTTATCTCATAACCGGCTTCCTGGAAAGCGGCAAGACCTCTTTCCTTAGCTTTACCCTCCAGCAGGATTACTTCCGTACAGAGGGAAAGACACTTCTCATTCTCTGCGAAGAGGGAGAGGAAGAGTACGATGAAGAGGCTCTTGCAAAAGATAATGTTGTAGTTGAGGTTATTGAGAAAGAAGAAGATTTTACACCGGAGCGCCTTCAGGCACTGGATATTATCCATCAGCCGGAGCGTGTGGTTATGGAATATAATGGAATGTGGCTGGTAAGCAAATTTGAGGAGATGAAGCTCCCGGCAGGCTGGGGAATTGAACAGCACATTACCTGTGTAGATGCAAGCACATTCCAGGTATATATGCAGAATATGAAATCCATTTTTATGGATATGGTTCGTAATGCGGATATGGTTGTGTTTAACCGCAGCAAGAAAGAATATCCTCTTGCAAACTTCCGCAGAAGCATTAAGGTTGTAAACCCAAGTGCAGAGGTTATTTTTGAGGACGAAGAAGGCGAGATGACGGATATTTTCGCAGATCAGATGCCATTTGACCTGGATGCAGAGATTGTAGATATTCCGCCTGAAGATTACGGAATCTGGTTTGTAGATGCTATGGATCATCCGGATCGCTATGTGGGAAAAACTCTTCGCTTTAAGGCTCGTGCAAGACGTCCGAGAGGTATGGGCAGCAAGTTCTTCATTCCGGGACGTACTGCCATGACCTGCTGTGCAGATGATACTTCATTCCTGGGATATATCTGTAAGAGTGCATATGCACCGAAGCTGAAGCCCGGCGAGTGGGTTGAGGTGACTGCCAAGGTTGCCTTTGAAAACCGTTCTGAGTACCAGGGCGAGGGAATTGTTCTTTATGCAGAGAATGTGACCCCGTGCGAACCTCTGGCTGATGAGATGGTTTATTTCAACTAATTTGATAATAAATGAAAGTCATCTGCTTTATGCTATTGGTTAAGCAGGCTGCGGCTCTAGAGCTTTGGAATTGCTGTGGAGGACTTTCGTAGTAGAATAAGGAAAATAAGATTATGTATTTAGTTGTTGGACTGGGAAACCCCGGGAAGCAGTATGAGGCGACCCGCCACAATATGGGTTTTGATACGATCGATGTGCTTGTGGAACGTCATAAGATTCCGCAGGGCGGCGTAAAATTTAATGCTATGTACGGTTCCGGATTCATCGGAGGAGAGAAGGTAATCTTTATGAAACCTTTGTCCTTTATGAATTTAAGCGGTGGTCCGGTACAGGAGATGGCTGCTTATTTCAAAATCGATCCGGAGAGTGAGCTGATCATTATTCAGGACGATATTGATCTGGAGCCGGGACAGCTTCGTATTCGGAAGCAGGGCAGTGCAGGCGGTCATAATGGTCTGAAGGACATTATCGGCAGACTTGGCACACAGAAATTCATGCGTGTAAAAATTGGTGTAGGAGCCAAACCAAAAGGATGGGATCTGGCAGACCATGTGCTTGGTCGTTTTTCATCCGGGGACCGCAAGCTCGTGGATGAAGCAATTGAGTTTGCTGCAGACGCTGTAGAAAAAATCATAACAGATGGTCCGGATGCGGCGATGAATGAATATAACCGAAAGAGGGTTACTGAGTAACAAAGGAAGTCCAGCAACAAGCTGGGCTTCTTTTGCCCCTGGAGTGTCCCAAAAAGCTTTGTGAAAATTATGACGTGCAGATAGCTTGCAGGAATGGTTTAATGTTTTTGGTGGGCTTCAAGGTGCGGCTTTTGAGAAAAGGAGGAAAGCCATGCTTTCATTTACCCAGCCCCTGAAGGGGATGGCAGAATTTGAAGAAATAGAGAAAAGCCTTGAGAAAAATCAAGGCATTGTGCAGATCACAGGCTGTCTGGAATCCCAGAAGGCACATCTGATCCATGGGCTTTCCGGCAAAACACCTATGCGCCTTGTGATTGCAGGAGATGAGCGCCAGGCTAAGGAAATCTTTGAGGACTTGCGCTTTTATGACAAAAATACCATATTTTACCCGGCGAAGGATCTTCTCTTTTTCCAGGCAGATATTCAGGGAAATCTGCTGATCCGCCAGAGAATGTGTGTGATAAAGGCACTTCTGGAGCAGAAAGAACTGACGGTGGTTACCAGCATTGACGGCTGTATGGATTATCTGACGCCTCTGGAAGAAATTGGGAAAAAGGTGCTTCATTTCTATTCTGACAGCGTGATCAACATGGATGTGCTGAAAAATACCCTTGTGCAGCTTGGATATGAACGCGTAGGACAGGTGGAAATGCCGGGACAGTTTTCTGTGCGCGGTGGTATAGTAGATATTTATTCCCTTACAGAAGAGAATCCATGGAGAATTGAGCTGTGGGGAGATGAAGTGGATTCTATCCGAAGCTTTGACGCAGAGAGTCAGCGCTCTCTGGAAAATCTGGATGAGATTGCCATTTATCCAGCTGTGGAGTGGAATGACGGCAAAAAGATGGTATCTTTTGTGGATTATTTTCCCAAGGAAAAAATGCTTCTGTTTCTGGACGAACCCAACCGTATTCTGGAAAACGGACTGGGCGTAGAGGAAGAGTATGCCGCCAGCCGCACACATCGTGAAGAAAAAGGGGAAAAGAACCTTCCGGTTCAGTGGCTTTGTGAGTTTTCCAAGGTTCAGAAAGAGTTGAATAAACTTCGTGCAGTGTCATTGTCAGCACTGGAGCCAAGAGGCGTGGAGTGGAATTTTGCCCCGGAGAAATATAATCTGACGGTGCAGAGTGTAACTTCTTATAACAGCAGCTTTGAGCTTCTGGTTGAGGATCTGAAAAAGTATAAGAAAAAAGGTTACCAGATTGCCTTGCTTTCCGGTTCCAGGACAAGGGCGGAGCGTCTGGCGAAGGATTTGCAGGAGCATGAGCTGAATGCTTTTTACGGTTCTGATTATGACCGCGTGATTAATCCAGGGGAAATTATGGTCCTCTATGGACACGCCCGGAAAGGCTTTGAGTATCCGTTGATCAAATTTGCGGTGATCACAGAGTCCGATATTTTCGGACAGGAGCAGAAAAAAAAGAAAAAGAAAAAGGTCTACAACGGCAAGCGGATCCAGGATTTTGCAGAGCTGTCTATTGGGGATTATGTGGTCCATGAAAAGCATGGACTGGGAATTTACCGTGGAATTGAGAAAGTTGAAGTAGATAAGGTCTTAAAAGACTATATCAAGATTGAATACCGTGACGGAAGCAATCTATATATTCTGGCGACGCAGCTGGATGCGCTGCAGAAATATTCTGGCGCAGATACAGCCAAGGCGCCGAAGCTAAACAAGCTGGGAACCCAGGAGTGGAATCGCACGAAGTCCAAGGTAAAGGGCGCTGTCAAAAATATCGCCAAAGAGCTGGTGGAGCTTTACGCTGTGCGTCAGGAAAAAGAAGGTTATGTGTGCGGCCCGGATACAGTGTGGCAAAAGGAATTCGAGGAAATGTTTCCATATGAGGAGACAGAGGATCAGCTGAACGCCATCGAGGATACCAAGCGGGATATGGAGAGCACCAAGATCATGGATCGTCTGGTGTGCGGAGATGTTGGATATGGTAAGACGGAGGTTGCTCTTCGCGCAGCGTTTAAAGAGGTGCAGGAGAGCCGGCAGGTTGTTTACCTTGCACCAACTACCATTCTGGCGCAGCAGGTGTACAACACCTTTGTCCAGAGAATGAAGGAGTTTCCGGTGCGCGTGGATCTGCTTTGCCGATTCCGTACACCTGCCCAGCAGAAAAAAACTTTGCAGGATCTGAAAAAAGGACAGGTAGACGTTGTGATCGGTACTCACAGAGTTCTTTCCAAGGATGTGGAGTATAAGAATCTGGGGCTTTTGATCGTTGACGAGGAACAGCGTTTCGGCGTTACCCACAAGGAGAAAATCAAGCAGCTGAAAAAGGATATTGATGTTCTGACTCTGACTGCGACACCCATTCCACGAACCCTTCATATGAGTATGATTGGAATCCGTGACATGAGTGTGCTGGAGGAGCCGCCTATGGATCGTATGCCGATCCAGACTTATGTAATGGAGTATGATGAGGAGACTGTCAGGGAAGCTATCGGAAGAGAGCTGCGAAGGGGCGGCCAGGTTTATTATGTCTATAACCGGGTTACAGATATTGATGAGGTTGCCCTTCGGATTTCCAAGCTGGTGCCGGACGCAAGGGTGGATTTTGCCCATGGACAGATGAGCGAGAGAGAACTGGAACGGGTTATGTATGATTTTATCAATGGGGACATTGATGTGCTGGTTTCTACTACCATTATCGAGACAGGACTGGATATTTCCAATGTAAATACCATGATCATCCATGATTCTGACAAGTACGGACTTTCCCAGCTTTATCAGCTGCGAGGCAGGATCGGACGTTCCAACAGGACGGCGTATGCGTTTCTGATGTACCGAAGGAACACCATGCTTCGGGAGGTGGCGGAAAAACGACTTTCTGCTATCCGTGAGTTTACAGATCTGGGAAGTGGATTCAAGATCGCCATGCGTGACCTGGAGCTTCGAGGGGCTGGAAATCTGCTGGGAGCACAGCAGCATGGGCATATGAACGCAGTGGGCTATGACCTTTATTGCAAAATGCTCAGTGAGGCGGTTAAGGAGGCAAAGGGAATCCATACTATGGAAGACTTCGAGACTACCATTGATCTGAATATGGATGCTTTTATCCCGGACACCTACATCAGCAATGAGTTCCAGAAGCTGGATATTTATAAGCGCATTGCAGGAATTGAGTTCCAGCAGGAGTATGATGATATGCTGGAAGAGCTGATCGACCGGTTTGGGGAGCCGCCGAAAGCAGTGCTGAATCTGCTGGCTATTGCAAGACTGAAGGCACTGGCACATCGGGGCTACATTACGGAAATCAAGCAGATGCAGCGTGAGATCAGGATCACCCTTTACGAAAATGCGCATCTGAACCCGGAGGGGATTCCGCCGCTGGTTGCCAAGTACCGCAGACAGCTGCAGTTTAAGCCGGATAAAGAGCCGAAGTTCCTGTTTGCGCCAGTGGGGGATATTGTGCAGGCGCTGACGGTGTTTGCGAAGGAACTGATGGAATTGGTGGAAGATCAGCAGGGAGAATAAACGAAGGGTTTTGTAATATAGAACATACGTCAGTCTGAATGTAGTTGGATATTTGTAAGTGAATTATAATGGGGAAAATCTGGGGTGGAATAACGAAAATTGTGTGAAATCCATCAGATTTTCCCCTTTCTACTTGCCCTCATGGGAAAAAAGTTTTATACTCTTATTAACGTGTCTGCATTGGGGAAGTGCGCATGCCGCACATGACGACTGATCGGCACATCAGTGAAAGGGTAATTGGTGATCAATATGAAGAAAATCGTGAAGAACACAACCGTAGTGGCATTAAGTGGCGTAATGGCAATTGGAATGCTTTCCGGATGTGGAAGTAAGTCTATAGATGGAGAGAAGACCGTTGCAACTGTAGATGGCACAGATATTCCTATGGGTGTTGTAAGTCTGTACGCACGTGAGTCACAGGCACAGACGGTTGCCATGTATAAGAGCTTCATGGGAAGTGCAGGAAATATCTGGAGCCAGGTAGTAGATGAGGATGCTGGTACGACATACGGCGAGCAGGCTGTAGGACAGTTTCTGGAGCAGGTTGAGCTGATGTACATCATGAAGGAGAAGGCAGCTGATTACGGTGTTGAGGTTACTTCTGATGATGAGACCGCTATTGCTGACGCTGCAGCGCAGTTTATGCAGGACAATGATGAGGACACTTTGAAGGAGCTTGCTGTTTCCGAAGACCAGGTTAAGACTCTTCTGGAGCTTGAGACTTACCGTCAGAGAATTTACGATCCGATCCGCAACGAGGCAGAGGTTAGCATAACGGATGAAGAGGCACAGCAGTCTTCTTTCAGCTATGTAAGTATTTCCATCAGTGGAGATGACCTTACCGATGATGATATTGCTACCCGCAAGGAGCAGGCACAGGAGATCCTGGATAAGATGAAGGAGGATCCGACAGCCGACATGGGTGAGACAGCTAAGGCTGTTGATGATACTTACAGTGGACTGACCGGAACTATTTTCACAAATGACAGTGATGATGAGGATATTTCCAATTCTTATGATGACGCTGTTGTGGAAGCGCTGAGAACTCTGAAGGATGGAGAGGTTTACGACGAGCTGGTTGAGACTGATAGCAGCGTATATGTACTTCGGATGGACAAAGTAAATGACGAGGATGCAACCGCTTCCAAGAAAGAGTCCCTTGAGAACACCAAGCGCAGCGAATACTATTCCGAGACAACTCAGAAATGGCTGGATGATGCTGATATTACTGTAAATGATAAGGTGCTTTCTACTTTGACAATTACAGATGAGCATAGCTTTACAATTAAGGAGACTACAGCGGATACAAGTGAAGATGCAGCAGCTGATACAACAGATGCTACTGAGGATACTACTTCTGAGGATGCCGAGGCAGCAGATGAGGACGAGGATGCTGATACTGCTGAGACAGATGTTGCAAAGAGCGATAGCGCAGAGGAAACTGATACCACAGACAGCGCTGATAGTACAGACGAGACTGCAGAAGAGAACAGTGCAGACAGCAAGGCCGAGGACCGCAGCGAGAGCGCTGATTCTGAGGAGAACGCAGAAGATACTGCAGAAGAGACAACTGAGGAGAACTAAAAGCGGGATACAGACCGAAATTTGTTGATTCGTATGTATTGCAAAATGTTTTCTGAAAGAATTGAGATTATATAAATTGGAGAAAATGATAAAAGAGCCTGCCTGAGGTGATTCGGGCGGGCCCTTTGTCTATACAAAGTAAAATACTTATGAAAAAAGCTTTTCGATACAACGTAAGGTCTGAGAAAATGCAAGTACAGCAGATTGAACATGTGGATAACAATTACACAGGAGGGCAACATGAAAAAGATACTTCTCATTGCAACCGGGGGGACCATTGCTTCCAAATATACAGCAGAGGGTCTGGCACCGCAGATTTCCGCAGATGAGCTGTTGGAATATATTCCTGAAGCCCGGGAATTCTGCACCATTGATACCGTTCAGCCTTTTGCCCTGGACAGTACCAATGTGTGCGCAGACCATTGGTTGAAGCTGGCCAGACTGATTGAATCCAAATATGAATTTTATGATGGCTTTGTGCTTTGCCATGGAACGGACACTATGGCATATACGGCTGCTGCTTTGTCTTATCTGATCCAGAATAACCGCAGACCTATCGTGATTACCGGTGCACAGAAACCTATTGACCTGGCAATTACAGATGCACGTTCCAATCTTCTGGACAGTCTCCGCTTTGCCTCTCACGACCGCGCTCATGGAATTTCCATTGTGTTTGGGGGAAAAGTGATCGCAGGAACCAGAGCAAAGAAGGAATTTTCCAAAAGTTACAATGCCTTTTCCAGTATTAATTATCCGGATATTGCATCCATTCACGATCAGAAGATTATTTTTTATATTGATGACAAAGACCAGTCCACCAAGCCACTGGTGTTTTATCATGAGATGAATCAAAAGATTTTTCTGCTCAAATTGATTCCGGGGATTGACGGGAAAGTATTGGATGCTCTTTTTCCCTCTTATTCCGGACTGATCATTGAATCCTTCGGCGTAGGCGGTCTGCCTCATTACGAAAATGATAATTTTATAGATGCGATTGCACATTGGATTGAAGCGGGCAAGCCAGTGTGCATGGCGACTCAGGTTACCCATGAGGGAAGTGACATGGAAGTTTATCAGGTTGGAAAGGTCATCAAGGAACGGTTCCCGGTGCTGGAGTCTTATGATATGACGCTGGAGGCGTCTGTAACGAAAATGATGTGGGCGCTGGGACAGACATGGGATATGGAGAAGTTTAAGGAGTTATTTTATACGACCATTAATCATGATTTATTGTTCCTGTAAGTAAGTCTTGAAATTTTCTGGAGTGTTAAGCTAAAATAAAAAAGCTGAAATCATGGAACTAATAATACTTTCAGAGAACCTTTATGGATAGAGCGCAAGGCAACTGGCTCAAGTTCATATCAGAGATGGAACATCAGTTTTTAAAACATATTTTCTGAAATACTGGAGGACATATATAAATGAATAAAAAAAATTAATAAAATTCACTAAATAATAAAAGTTCAAATCATTAAATCTTATTAACAATTCGAACTTTTTATTGTTTTATATTTTATTTTTATGCTTTATTCTGCGTTCATATTTTTCTTTTCACAGCAAATGTCACTTATAACAGTTGATACTTGGTCTTTTCCCAATTCATTTATATTTTGAGCAATATCTCCTAAAGTTAATATTCCTACAACTTTATTATTTTTGTCACATATAGGTAATCTTTTTATTTGATTTTGGCTCATTTTATTTTCAGCAACTGTCATCTCATCATTTTCTTGACAAGTACAAACTTTAGTTGACATTATGTCACTAACTGGTGTTGTTTTACAGTCTTTATCACAAGCTATTGTTCTTAAAATAATATCTCTATCTGTTACAATTCCACATATACAATTATTATTATCACAAATCGGAATTGAGCCTATATGTCTTTCGGCCATTAACTTTGCAACTTCATTTAATTTTGTTTCTGGTTTAACACAACAAACATCATTACACATACATTCATTAACTTTCATATTTTTACCACCTTTCAAAAATTACTATATATATTTTGTTCATTTTAAAATAATATATTCTAAAAGAATATTTGAAAAAATGGTAAATTTTTCTTTTATAAATATAAATAAAATATTATCTTTTTCATATCTCTTGTATAAAGTATTATTATCTGCTTTTTTTCATTTTAAAATTCATATATGTCATAATAATCTTGTGAATATTCTAAATCTCTAGGCATCATTGGTGGTCTTGGTCCTCCTCCACCTGGACCTCCTGGAAAACCTGGAAATGGTGGTCTGTGATGTGGTGGTCTTGGTGGCCTAGATGGTTTTATATTTGGTCGGTTTAACAATTCTCTAATTATTAAAATTTTAATTAAATCTCTTAAATTGTTGTTTGTGATTCTTCTGGTTTCTTTATTTCTTGTATCCTTCATGGAGTGTTCGCTATTTTCTTTACTATTTACAACTTCTTTTTGATTTCTATTACTTGCATTTTCTGCCGTCTTTGTTCTTACTGCATTTTCTAGATTAATATTTATATTTATTTGATTATTATCTTCTATTGCATAATAAATTTCATTTGTGATTTTATCTATTTCTTCCTCTGTATTTAAGTTAAAATTATCATTACATGCCTTTTTTACCATTGGATATATAATTTTATATATTTCTGGATAACATTGCTCTATTTGGCTTTTTGGTACTTGTGAATTAGTATAACTATTTTCTTCCATATTCATATTGCAAGAATAACAGTTGTTATTTGTATTATTTGGATATCCAATTATATTTCTTATGTATTCTTCATAAATATTATTATACAAATTTATACCTCCTTGTTTGTTTTATATACAATATGATTTATGTCTTGCATTGGTGAATAAATTTCACTTTTTATAAAATTTATGTTATAATATAAATAATTTAGTTGGTTACTTATATTCTTATATGGAGGTACGATATGAAAACAAATACTTTAAGTGCAAATTTTGACTCCCTAGTTCGGAAATGGGAAAATGCTTGTTTAGTAGATTCTGATATAAAAACAAAAATCAGTATTGCTAACGAAATATGTTACTTTTATGAAAATAATTTAACTAATATTCATTTTTTACAAAAAGATTTAAAACTAATTGAAGAAATTAAAATGTTTTTATTTCTTAATAATAAGTAACCTGTAATTAAAGAGAGCTCGCTATTTGAGCTCTCTAATATTTTTGCATAAGTTTTAATTCTATATATTCTTTTCATTAATATAATTATATACTTTCAATTTTT
>ERZ827471.1937-NODE-1937-length-10671-cov-6.011680_pt1 | contig 10671 bp, 11 predicted proteins | sample MGYA00519772_ERZ827471 | MGnify/ENA primary metagenome ERZ827471 (study PRJEB31778, sample SAMEA3449315) | human gut metagenome | biome: human gut; feature: human-associated habitat; material: faeces | place: United Kingdom | collected 2010/2012 ... | reverse complement strand
ACGCAATGGCTTAAAGATTCGCCCTCACAGCCATTGCAACAGTCACTGAAAGACCCTGAGCGGGCTTACAAAAACTTCTTCCGGCTTCGTCACCACGCTCAAACGGTGTGCTACCTATCGCGGCTATAAAAACAGCTTGTCCATCAGCACGATAGATAAAATAAGGCTGCTTTTTGTCGCCTTCTTTTTTCCACTCAAACCAGCCATCGGCAAAACAGATTGCCCGACCATGTTGCCAGAGCGGTTTAAACATGTGACTGGTTGCGGCAGTTTCTACGCGGGCGTTAATCAGCGGCGGTTTATCCCACCATCCGGGAGCATATCCCCAGAAAACCGGATCCAGATGAAGGTGTTCATCACGTTCACTGAGCAGAAGGACTTTGGTTCCCGGCGCGACGTTGTATCTGCCAATAGGTTCGGGATCGTAGGGAATATCGCGTTCAATATCTTCCGCGAGAAGCGCAAGGTAATCTTCACGCGTTTGGGATTGGGCAAAGCGTCCACACATAGAAACCTCCTGAGGTCACACTGAAAAGAATAGGAGAGGGGGCGGGTTAAATCTATGTGATAGAGAGGCAACGATATTCCCGCTGTGGGCCACAGCGGGAATGAGGGATTACTTCTGAATTAAATAACGAATGGTCGGCCCGTCTTGCTGAATATCCAGCACCGTATAGCCGTGATTACGCGCATCCAGTGGAATATTATTGATCGACTGCGGACAGTCGCTCACCACTTCCAGGATCTCCCCTTTTTTTAACTGCGGCATCGCCTCAAGGGTTGCGACTGCCGGATAAGGGCAGGGTTCACCCACCATATCAAGACGGTAATCAGGAACGATATTTTTCATGCGATCTCCTTAGCAGTCTGCGGTGCCGCACGGCGGAAGAAGCGTTTTTCCCAGCCAATAATCAACATTAGAGCAGCAAACAACAGCAAATATGTCACCAGCAGGCCGCCCATCGGGCCAAAGGTTTTCAGCAGGTTGATTTTGTCCCAGTCGGTGGCCAGCGCCGGAGCGAAATCATCCCAGTAGTACGCCAGAATCGTTGAGCCGATCACGTTGCCCAGACCGACCCACCAGTAGTGCACCTGGCCTTCTACCGCGCGGTACATCCAGCCGGTTTCGCAGCCGCCTGCCAGCACGATGCCAAAACCAAACAGTAAACCACCAATTACCGCGTTTGGTCCCGCCCACATGATTTTGGGTTCAACGCCTAACTGTACGTAACTGAAGATCCCGATGGCACTTACCGCCATACCGATAATGATTGCTTTCGCCATATGGGTACGTCCGGTGATCCACATATCGCGGAACGCCGAAGTAAAGCAGATTTGCGCACGTTCAATCAGTAAACCAAAGCCGACGCCAAACAGCATTGCCAGCCCCAGTTTGGGCTGGTTCATCGCCGTCAGCAGCGCCCAGCCCAGCAGGCCGAAAAAGACCAGCATCCCGAGACGAAAACGACGCCGCGCCTGATCCGGTTTTTGCGTCAACGGTGAGGCAGCAGAAACTTTCTGCATTTTCACGGGAATACGGAAGATGGGCAGAAGGGTAAAGCGCGCGCCAAACCATGAACCAATGGCAGTGGCGATGGCAAAGAACCAGGCGTGCAGCGAGAACTGTGGAATTCCGGTAAAGAACGCCGCCAGGTTACAGCCCATTGCCAGACGTGCGCCAAAACCGGCGATAATACCGCCAATGATGGCCTGCATAATGCGGATACGGCTGCGCGGCATGCGCAGTTTGACATTGTTGGCCCACAGCGCTGCGGCAAAACAGCCGCCAAACATACCGAGGATCATCATTCCGTCGATGCGGGTTAATGGCGATCCTTCCAGATGGATAATTTTAAAATAACCCCACTCTTCAGCATGGACGCCGAACAACTGCAGGAGCTGACCGCCCCAACGGGTAAATTCACCTGTGACAGCCCAAAAGGTGCCAGTGATGCCAAAATAGTAAGTGGAGAGAATACCCGCCGCGATGACCGCGGGGATGGGCGCCCAGAAATTAATCAACCAGGCGTGTTTGAATTGCTGCCATGACATGAATGTAGCCTCTGAACTCAGAAGGTTTGAAACAAGAGTCGCGAATCATACACCATGCAAATTTATTTTCGGGGTAATAATTCACAAAAATAATGGTTAGATCAAATTTCTCTCTGAACCTGGAAAGGCTGGCGACATCAGGGCTTTAATGCCACAATCCTCTTTTCTTCTCATGCAGGACGAATGATGAAAAAACTCGCAATTGCAGGTGCGCTCATGTTGCTGGCGGGCTGTGCCGAAGTCGAAAACTATAACAATGTCGTGAAAACCCCCGCGCCGGACTGGCTGGCGGGCTACTGGCAGACCAAAGGGCCGCAACGTGCGTTGGTCAGTCCGGAAGCGATAGGCAGCCTCATTGTCACTAAAGAGGGCGATACCCTGGATTGCCGTCAGTGGCAGCGGGTGATTGCCGTGCCGGGTAAGTTGACATTGATGTCTGATGATCTCACTAACGTTACCGTAAAACGTGAGCTGTACGAGGTTGAGCGTGACGGTAACACCATTGAGTACGATGGTATGACGATGGAGCGTGTGGATCGCCCGACGGCAGAGTGTGCCGCCGCGCTGGATAAAGCGCCGTTACCGACGCCACTGCCGTAATGAAATCTCCCCGGCTTGCCGCCGGGGATGGATTTAAATCACCTCTTCGATAACCCACACGCTGACGCTGCCGCCGTTGCAAAAGAAGGTCGCTTCGCCGTTTTCGTCTGTCACTACGCTCTCTTGCCGGTTCCCCAGAAAATCACGCCAGGTTTTATTGCCGTAATTCTCTCCCAGATGAATGGTTTTTTCGCCATCATCTCCGTTCGACATGACCACCACGCAGCCGGGATATTCGTCGGTGCCACTGCGGCTAAAGGCAATGCAGTTCGGATGGTCGAAAAATAACGTCTGTACACCGTGGGCGAAACGCTGACGGGCGAGAATTAACTCATCAAGCTGTTCGATTATTGGCATATCTATCGGATAGGTTTGCCCGTCACCACCGACATCTTCGTAATGTGCACCGTAGAGGTCCGGATAGAACACCGAAGGAACGCCATTTTCCCGCAACAAAATTAAGGCATACGCCAGCGGTTTAAACCACGGTTCGACGGGGGCTTCGAGGGCTTGCAACGGTTGGGTGTCGTGGTTGGCAACGAGGGTTACGGCGTGAAAAGGATCGGCTTCCACCAGCGTCCCAGTGAAGATCTGCGTCATGTCGTAGTCGCGACCCATGCGCGATGCTTCATGGAATTTCATCTGCAGCGGCGCATCAAACAGCATGGTTTTGCCTTCCACCTGATCAATATACGTTTGCAGTTTATCGACTTCATGCGACCAGTATTCAGCCACAATAAACAACGGCTTTGGCGCAACTTCCTGTACGTGTTCGATCCACTCTTTATAAAACCATGCCGGAATATGTTTGACCGCATCAAGACGAAAGCCGTCGCATTGCGTTTGTTCCATCACCCAGCGCGCCCAGTATTTAATCTCTTCCGTCACGGCATGATTGCGAAAATCGATATTCTCCCCCATCAGATAATCGAAATTACCGAGTTCATCATCAACCTGATCGTTCCAGCCTTCTCCGGTATAGTCGTTAACAATTTTAAAAATGCCATCTTCATCAGGGTTTTCGATATGGTCGATACCGCTAAAACATTTGAAATCCCAGATAAACTGCGAGTATTGCCCGGCACGAGCGGGGAAGGTGTAACGCGTCCAGCCTTCACACTCAATGATTTCTTCGTCAATTTGCGTACGGTCATCAGCATTTACACGCTGCACGCGAATAGCTTCTTTTTCATCCGCGCCCATTTTGTGGTTGACTACCACGTCCAGCAGCACCGCAATGTCATTACGTTTCAGGGCGTCAATGGCGGCCAGCAGTTGTGCTTTATCACCATATTTAGTAGGGATGCTGCCTTTCTGATCAAACTCACCTAGATCAAATAAATCATAGGAGTCGTAGCCGACCGAATAGCCGCCCGATGCGCCTTTATAGGCGGGCGGCAACCAGACCATATTGATACCAATATCATTAAAACCGTCTGCGCGCTCGGCCAGTTCAGGCCAGAGCTTACCGCCTTCCGGGTAATACCAGTGAAAACATTGTAACAGCGTGGGATTACGCATTCTTCGACTCCATTCAAGGGGAATATTAGAAGCGTAGCCGTAATCGGATTATTCGCGAGCCATCGGCTCATTAAGATTCAAAAGAGGTTATCCTGCGGAGCCAGCACAAAGCCGCCCTGATCGCCATAGGCACTTAACACCGATTTTTGCACCGATGACTGACCGACCAGTTTCGCCAGTTCATCCATCCGAATCTGTAATAACTGTTTTACCTTGCTTTCGTTGTCGAGAATCAGGCGCAGCATCGGGCGGAGCTGCTCCTGCATCGTAGTGGACGGGGCAACCTCTTCAGTCAGGTGTGCGATCTCCTGCACCGCATTCACATACGCCATTTCGCTGGCGATGAGTTCGTCCCATTGTTCTTCCGTTGCCAGGCGTAACATGAGCTGGCTTTTTTCGACGAGTTGTTGCCAGGCGAAATACAAATGCGGTGCATTGTTCATCAGACTGGGTCCTGAATCAAAGAAGGGGAGAGTAAAGACTCTTTCCAGGCATCGGCAATATTGCGCATTAATGCTTCCACTTCTTCGACTGCGGAGACATCGTTACGTAAATTGGCTTGCAGCAAGCGCCTGACCATATAGCTATAAAGAGCAATCAAGTTTTGGGTTAATTCGTCTTTGCTATCTTCATCAAGACTCACCCGCAGTCCGTTCTCAATGATGTTGATCGCTTTTGACAAAGAGACGCCTTTGCCTTGCTGATTGTTGTCCTGCATAAACAGGCGCGCTCTAACCAGTGCGCTCAGCACTCCATCAAATAGCATGGTGACCAGCTGCTGCTGGCTGGCGCTCATTACGGCGCTTTCGACGCCAATTTGTGCATAGGCTTTTGAGCCGCTCGCGGTATACATGCTGACCTCCGTGATCAGGAATTACTCATTGCAGTAAATTGTTGGCTGAGATAGGTACTGGTGTTATTCAGTTTGCTCATCATGGTATCTAATTGCGTAAACTGTGCAGTGTAACGCGCCACGGTGTCATCAATGCTGGCACTGACGGATAGATACTGTTTGGTCAGTTTTTTCAGTGTGGCGTTAATACTGTCCTGTGCGCTATCAATAATGCCATCATCGGCAAGGTAACCTTTTACCTCGGTGGTAATTTTGGTGGTAATTCCTGTTTCTTTACCATCGCCTACCAGCAATTCACGTACGGATGCTGTATTTTCATTCAGGACTTTTTTGAGTTTATCATCATCAATTTTCAGCTTACCCGTCGTGCCGTCCTGCTTAATCCCGATCTCGTTTAATGTTTTGAAGGCACCGTCGCTGGCACCGTTTGCAAATTGTGCGCGGATGCCGCTTTGAATTGTACGTACAACGCTGTCTCCGAGAAGTGCACCATTATTTTTATCTTGTGCTTCAGCACCTGGGTCTACTTCTTTATATTTTGTCAGGGTGTTAAAGGTGTCAATGAGGGAGTTATATGAATCCACCCAGCCTTTAATTGCTTCGGTTGCTTTATCGTTGCTTTTTGTCACCGTGACCCGGACGTCAGTGACTTTTTTGGTCAAATCGAGAGTCACTCCCTGAGGAGCATCGGTAATTTTGTTACTTGAACGTTCAATATCGATACCGTTAACGTTTAGCTGTGCATTTTGCGCGTTAACCAGTTCCTTCATATTCCCGGTGTTGGTCTTGCTGTCATAAGCCAGCAGATCATTTAATTTACTGTCACCCTCAACAGATATGGTCATTTTATTGGCCAGACCTTCACTGGCGGTCAATACCAATTGATAGTCACCATCTTTGACTTTAACGATACTAGCGGAAATTCCACTATCGGCATCGTTAATGGCTTTGCTGATCTCACCCAATGACGTCTGATCTTTATTGAGCTTGATTTCCAGCGGCTCTTTACGGCCGTCTTGGGTAATTTTTATTGTGCGTGTATCTGATGACTCATCACCCAGTGCATCTTTTGTTGATGCAATGATTGTCGGGGAATCAGTTCGTAAAGATTGCGCCTGCGCCAGTTGGGTTACGCTGATGGTATAGATACCGGGGGCAGCACCTGCTTCGGTGGAAACTTTAAGGTCTTCATTGCTACTGGTAACGGTAGTGCTTTTGAACAGATCGGCTTTATTTAACGCAGTATTTGCAGTCTGGAATTTTTCTAATGCACTTTTTAATGTGCCATAGGCTGTCAGACGTGCGGTATTGTCACTCTGTTGCTGAGTAATTGGGTTTAAGCGTTTTTTTTCAGCGATGGTCAGGTTGTTTAGCAATGTATCCAGCGGCAGATTCGAACCAACGCCAAGAGATGTAAATGAAGCCATACCTAATTCCTTTTGATTGCAAACAGTAGATAAGCGGGTTATCGGCAATTTGTGCGCAAAGTTTAATAGTTGATTCACGAAGATGATGCGCAGAGTAGAGTTGTATATTACGGATATTTCAGCCGTTAAGAAAAAACAGGAGAGAAACTAAAATTTTCTAAAGTTCGAAATTCAGGTGCCGATACAAGGGGTACGGTGAGAAACCGTGGGCAACAGCCCAATAACATCAAGTTGTAATTGATAAGGAAAAGATCATGGCACAAGTCATTAATACAAACAGCCTGTCGCTGTTGACCCAGAATAACCTGAATAAATCTCAGTCTTCTCTGAGCTCCGCCATTGAACGTCTCTCTTCTAGCCTGCGTATTAACAGTGCTAAAGATGACGCAGCAGGTCAGGCGATTGCTAACCGTTTTACGGCAAATATTAAAGGTCTGACTCAGGCTTCCCGTAACGCGAATGATGGTATTTCTGTTGCGCAGACCACTGAAGGTGCGCTGAATGAAATTAACAACAACCTGCAGCGTATTCGTGAACTTTCTGTTCAGGCAACTAACGGTACTAACTCTGACAGTGACCTGACCTCCATCCAGTCCGAAATCCAGCAACGTCTGAGTGAAATTGACCGTGTTTCTGGTCAGACTCAGTTTAACGGCGTTAAAGTGCTGGCTTCTGATCAGGATATGACTATTCAGGTTGGTGCAAACGACGGCGAAACAATTACTATTAAACTGCAGGAAATTAATTCCGACACACTGGGATTATCTGGTTTTGGTATTAAAGATCCTACTAAATTAAAAGCCGCAACAGCTGAAACAACCTATTTTGGATCGACAGTTAAGCTTGCTGACGCTAATACACTTGATGCAGATATTACAGCTACAGTTAAAGGCACTACGACTCCGGGCAAACGTGACGGTAATATTATGTCTGATGCTAACGGTAAGTTGTACGTTAAAGTTGCCGGTTCAGATAAATCCCCTGAAAATGGTTATTATGAAGTTACTGTGGAGGATGATCCGACATCTCCTGATGCAGGTAAGCTGAAGCTGGGGGCTCTAGCGGGTACCCAGCCTCAAGCAGGTAATTTAAAGGAAGTCACAACGGTGAAAGGGAAGGGGGCTATTGATGTTCAGTTGGGTACTGATACCGCAACCGCTTCTATCACAGGTGCAAAACTCTTTAAGTTAGAAGACGCTAATGGCAAAGATACTGGTTCATTTGCGTTGATTGGTGATGACGGTAAACAGTATGCAGCGAATGTTGATCAGAAAACAGGTGCAGTTTCCGTTAAAACAATGTCTTACACTGATGCTGACGGTGTCAAACACGACAATGTTAAAGTTGAACTGGGTGGAAGCGATGGCAAAACCGAAGTTGTAACTGCAACCGATGGCAAAACTTACAGTGTTAGTGATTTACAAGGTAAGAGCCTGAAAACTGATTCTATTGCAGCAATTTCTACGCAGAAAACAGAAGATCCTTTGGCTGCTATCGATAAAGCACTGTCTCAGGTTGACTCGTTGCGTTCTAACCTAGGTGCAATTCAAAACCGTTTCGACTCTGCCATCACCAACCTTGGCAACACCGTAAACAACCTGTCTTCTGCCCGTAGCCGTATCGAAGATGCTGACTACGCGACCGAAGTGTCTAACATGTCTCGTGCGCAGATCCTGCAACAAGCAGGTACTTCTGTTCTGGCACAGGCTAACCAGACCACGCAGAACGTACTGTCTCTGCTGCGTTAATCGCCGCTATATTCTGCCAAACCCCGCTCCGGCGGGGTTTTTTCTACCCGGCAAATAGCCGTAACCCCCAAATAACCCCTCATTTCACCCACTAATCGTCCGATTAAAAACCCTGCAGAAACGGATAATCATGCCGATAACTCATATAACGCAGGGCTGTTTATCGTGAATTCACTCTATACCGCTGAAGGTGTAATGGATAAACACTCGCTGTGGCAGCGTTATGTCCCGCTGGTGCGTCACGAAGCATTGCGCCTGCAGGTTCGACTGCCCGCGAGCGTGGAACTTGACGATCTGCTACAGGCGGGCGGCATTGGGTTACTTAATGCCGTCGAACGCTATGACGCTCTACAAGGAACGGCATTTACAACTTACGCAGTGCAGCGTATTCGTGGCGCTATGCTGGATGAACTTCGCAGCCGTGACTGGGTGCCGCGCAGCGTGCGTCGCAACGCGCGTGAAGTGGCACAGGCAATAGGGCAACTGGAGCAGGAACTTGGCCGCAACGCCACGGAAACTGAGGTTGCGGAACGTTTAGGGATCGATATTGCCGATTATCGCCAAATGTTGCTCGACACCAATAACAGCCAGCTCTTCTCCTACGATGAGTGGCGCGAAGAGCACGGCGATAGCATCGAACTGGTTACTGATGATCATCAGCGAGAAAACCCGCTACAACAACTGCTGGACAGTAATCTGCGCCAGCGGGTGATGGAAGCCATCGAAACGTTGCCGGAGCGCGAAAAACTGGTATTAACCCTCTATTATCAGGAAGAGCTGAATCTCAAAGAGATTGGTGCGGTGCTGGAGGTCGGGGAATCGCGGGTCAGTCAGTTACACAGCCAGGCTATTAAACGGTTACGCACTAAACTGGGTAAGTTATAACGTCAGTAAATGCCGCACTTTAATTTTGACTACCAGGAGTTCTTAATGATGGTGCAGCACCTGAAAAGACGGCCATTAAGCCGCTATCTTAAAGACTTTAAACACAGCCAGACCCATTGCGCGCATTGCCGTAAATTACTCGATCGCATTACCTTAGTTCGCGACGGCAAAATAGTGAATAAAATCGAGATTTCCCGCCTGGACACGCTGCTTGATGAAAATGGCTGGCAAGTGGAACAACAATCATGGGCGGCATTGTGCCGATTTTGCGGTGATTTACATTGCAAAACGCAGAGTAATTTTTTCGATATTATCGGCTTTAAGCAATTTCTTTTTGAGCAAACTGAAATGAGCCCTGGTACGGTGCGTGAATATGTCGTTCGTCTGCGCCGTTTGGGGAATCATCTACACGAGCAAAATATTTCCCTCGCTCAGCTGCAGGACGGTTTCCTTGATGAAATCCTCGCCCCGTGGCTGCCCACCACCAGCACCAACAATTACCGCATCGCGTTACGGAAGTATCAACACTATCAGCGTCAAACGTGTACCGGACTTGTGCAGAAATCCTCCAGCCAACCTGCTTCTGATATATATTAAATAAGAATAAGATGTAGCGGAGTTGTTTTTGTGTTTACAAACAATGGCTCTACACTGCAAACAGACATAACAACATTCGGGGTAAATATGAAATTAGCACATCTGGGACGTCAGGCATTGATGGGTGTGATGGCCGTGGCGCTGGTTGCGGGTATGAGCGTTAAAAGTTTTGCAGATGAAGGTCTGCTTAATAAAGTCAAAGAGCGCGGCACGCTGCTGGTAGGGCTGGAAGGAACTTATCCGCCGTTCAGTTTTCAGGGGGATGACGGCAAATTAACCGGTTTTGAAGTGGAATTTGCCCAACAGCTGGCAAAACATCTTGGCGTTGAGGCGTCACTAAAACCGACCAAATGGGACGGTATGCTGGCGTCGCTGGACTCTAAACGCATTGATGTGGTGATTAACCAGGTCACCATTTCTGACGAGCGCAAGAAAAAATACGATTTCTCTACCCCGTACACCATTTCTGGTATTCAGGCGCTGGTGAAAAAAGGCAACGAAGGCACCATTAAAACGGCTGATGATCTGAAAGGCAAAAAAGTGGGTGTCGGTCTGGGCACCAACTATGAAGAGTGGCTGCGTCAGAATGTTCAGGGCGTCGATGTGCGTACCTATGATGATGACCCGACCAAATATCAGGATCTGCGCGTAGGCCGTATCGATGCGATCCTCGTTGATCGTCTGGCGGCGCTGGATCTGGTGAAGAAAACCAACGATACGCTGGCAGTAACCGGTGAAGCATTCTCCCGTCAGGAGTCTGGCGTGGCGCTGCGTAAAGGAAATGAAGACCTGCTGAAAGCGGTGAATGATGCAATTGCGGAAATGCAAAAAGACGGCACTCTGCAAGCTCTTTCCGAAAAATGGTTTGGTGCTGATGTGACCAAATAATCAGCATAATGACAAAAAAGGGCGCTTTCACTAGCGCCTTTTTTATTGTGCACAGAAAACCCCCAGCTAGGCTGGGGGTTCCGGAAAGCTTTCAGCTTTG
>ERZ827471.1936-NODE-1936-length-10677-cov-2.443890_pt1 | contig 10677 bp, 10 predicted proteins | sample MGYA00519772_ERZ827471 | MGnify/ENA primary metagenome ERZ827471 (study PRJEB31778, sample SAMEA3449315) | human gut metagenome | biome: human gut; feature: human-associated habitat; material: faeces | place: United Kingdom | collected 2010/2012 ... | reverse complement strand
CTTTCCGAAGTAAATCTCAGGATTTTCAATTATCATTTTTTCCACCTCCCCGAAAATGGAACGCCATGAGTTCCGCTTTTGCTATAATGGATTTTGATGCTTCTTGCAATTATTATATCACCGTTTCTATTGATTGTATATCCAATCTCTCTCCCGGCGTCAATAATTTCTGTATTTTTATCTCATATGGGATTTTATCAAAATTTTCTAAAATAAAAGAACCCTTCAGCTATCACATAAGCCAAAAGGTTCTTCCTTGTTTCATTTACATATTCGACTATTTCTTTTAACGAATTAAGCGTTTTTTCCGCAGCATTTTTTGTATTTTTTACCGCTTCCGCATGGGCATGGATCGTTTCTTCCGATCTTCTTTCCTTTTACAACTGTTGTTGAATTTCTGGATTCTTTGTATAACTCTTTTCTTCTTTCTTCTGTAAGAATGTCATCCCATTCTTTTAAGTTGTAAAGCCATTCTGCACGACATCCAACCATGTTGTAATATAATTTCTCGAAGTCGATGTCTAAGCTTACCTGTGTATTTTCATCCATCTCTTCGATTGGGTTTGCTTCTTTTAAGCTGTCGTTGATCCCATCTAAGAATCCTACAAACATCTGTAATTCTGTCTCGTATTTGTCTGCTAATTCTTTCACTGTTCCAGATACAACTGTATCTTTGTCAGCTAATAATTGTTCGTAGATTCCTTTTTCAATGTTGAAGTAATTTAACCAGAACTGCTGTCCTTCTGCTGTTCTATCGTCAAATTTATATGCGTAATCACGCCATTCCTGTAATAAAGCCATATTCATTCCATCCTTTTCTTTTAAAAATGTTATTTTCCTTTGATACTATAACAAATCTCTGGCTCTTTTTCAACAATCGACAGCAATTTTACATAAAAATCCCCCATTCCACGGCTTCGCAGAGTGGGGGAATACTTAAGGGGAGGATAAGTATTTCTCTATCCAGTTCTTTTATTAACTGGATATTCTTATTATGTCCTCTCTTTTGCTTCTTATTCACTTTCTTTTATAAAATATTTTACTCTTTCAAAACACAATAATCTATGCTAGGATACCTCATAGGTATATATATTTACGAAAGGATGTTATGATGAAAAAACAAAAGCGTATGAAGCAGATCACAGCGATCCTGCTGATCGTGATATTGCTTGCCATCATCGGATCTACTATCTATTTTGCAGTGAGCGGAAGCCAGTTATTCTGGATGTCACTGTTTTTGATGTTTTTCTTTCCGATCTTTTTATGGGCAATGTCATTTTTGTATAAATGGAGTAAAAATAAGAACGAGCACTGATGTTTTATTTTCAGTGCTCATTTTTATTTTACTTTCTGATTCTTTCCAAATATTCTTTGATATTTTTCTCATATCCATTTTCCGTTGGTTCATAAAACGTTGTTCCAAGAAGCTCATCTGGAAGATACTGTTGTTTTACATAATGATCTGGATAATCATGCGCATATTTATATCCGATTCCATGTCCTAGTTTCGCTGCGCCTTTGTAATGAGCATCTCTTAAATGATTAGGAACTGCTCCGATCTTATGATTTCTGACAGATTCTAATGCCTGATCAACTGCCATATATGCTGCATTGCTCTTTGGTGCACTGGCTACATAAGTGACTGCCTGTGCCAGTATGATCCTTGCTTCTGGCATTCCGATCCGTTCCACTGCCTGTGACGCTGCAACTGCTACCTGTAATGCCTGCGGATCAGCATTTCCAACATCTTCGGATGCACAGATCATGATTCTTCTTGCAATAAATGTAACACTTTCTCCGGCATCGATCATTCTTGCCAGATAATAAATAGCTGCATCTGGATCTGATCCTCGCATACTTTTGATAAATGCAGAAATCACATCATAGTGATTATCCCCGTCTTTGTCGTATTTTGTCACTCTTCTTTGGATACATTCCTGTGCTACATCGATATCGATATGAATCTTTCCATCTTCAGCAGGTTCTGTTGTTAATATTCCAAGTTCGATCGCATTTAAAGCACTTCTTGCATCTCCTTCTGCCATATCTGAGAGAAAATCCAGTGCATCATCGGTAATCGTTGCTCCATAGATCCCCATTCCTTTTTCGTCATCTGTAATAGCTCTTACGATCAATTTCTTAATATCTTCTTTATCTAATGAATGTAGTTCAAATACATTGGATCTTGAGATCAACGCCTGATTCACTTCAAAATACGGATTCTCTGTCGTTGCTCCGATCAAAATGATCGTTCCATCTTCTACAAATGGCAGCAGGTAATCTTGTTGTGCTTTATTGAATCTGTGGATCTCATCGATAAACAAGATCGTCTTCTTCTGATACATTCCAAGAGATTCTTTCGCATCTGCCACCGCTTCCTGCATATCTTTCTTCCCAGATGTTGTTGCATTCATCTGTACAAAATTTGCTTTGGTCGTATTGGCAATGACTTTTGCTAAGGTTGTCTTTCCTGTTCCTGGTGGACCATAGAAAATGATCGAGCTGATCTTATCCGCTTTGATTGCTCTATATAGTAATTTATCTTTTCCAATAATATGTTCCTGACCCACCACTTCATCGAGGGTTGCAGGTCTCATTCTCCCTGCTAATGGCGACTCTTTATCTTTATTTAATTCTCTTGCATATTCAAATAAATCCATAGTTTTCCTCCAGATTTTATCTTAGCACAGGGTATTGAGAAAATCTATGAATTATTCATACATTTTTTATAAATAAGACATGAATTTATCATATTCCTTTGCTATAATGAAAGAAGTTAATAACAAAGCACGGGTTAGGAGTTATCATGAAAAATACAGCAATTGAAAAACTTTCTTATACCGAAGTTACGAAGAATATCAGTCAAGCTGAATATAACCAGACACAGGAAGAATATATCCTGTCCAAATCTCCTGATAAATATATGATCAGTCTTCCGGTCAAGGTATTAATGTTTGAAGGAGCAAAGGACAGTTCCCCATTTACATATTATTTCTATATGGAGAATGATGAAGATCTCTATCTGATGCAGAGGAAACGAGACGGATCTGTGGTAGATAAAACAAAGATTCCTTTGACCAAAGAACAAGGACAGAAGATTTTGGATGGTGATTATCAATTTTTATTAGACAGTGATGAACCATTACTTAATTCTCTTTATTTTCAGTTTACGGTAAATCAGCTGCATCCTTTGTATCGAAAGGAATGTACGAGAAAGATCTTTCATCAGAATCGTTTCTTAGATGAGATCGTGGATATTCATATCGTGAGAACACCTTTTGAAGAAGATCAGGATTTCTTTGCAAAGCATGAGACGATACTTAAGGGTGGTAATAATAATGGATTACGACGAAATACCAGACAGTATCTGAATATGTCGAAGCCTATGAGTGAATTGTTGAATTACCAGAATTCTCTAATGTAAATATGGTGAAATGACGGAAATTATTGGTGGAATATTATAAAAAAAGATCATGTGTCTGCAGACGTGTTCGTACGGTTGCAGACACATGATCTCTTTTTATAATATTCAAATAATTTACGTGATTCAAACCATTACAGAGTGTGTATGTTAAACTGTACTGAATTTCAACTTTAGATGATTGTTATCGGAATTTTCTTATTAACATCACAGATATTAATAATCCCCCATATCCATTACATTATCATATTGATCAATTTCTATTTCTAATAGTTTTGCTATCTTCTTTCCGGCTGTAGAACTATTCTTTAATTCTTTGATCAAAGATCTTGCTTCTTTTATATATCCATAAACGATACAACTACTTGACAACATATAAAGGAATTCTTCGGAGCAGATGCGATTTTCTTCTTTGTATGCAAAAAGCTTGTCTATATCTTCTTTCATTCCCGTACTTTCGATGTTGTACAAACGCTCCTGTATACTGCGTGGAAATTCGTATAAATGTTGCTGTTTTGTGTTTTTGAAATTTTCTTTGTCAGACAGCATTCCTATACTCCATCGAGACATGTTTTGTTCCATTGCATATTTATCACGACTTCTTGCCTTTAATATCGGCAATTCCAATTCTATCATGAGATCACTGATCATATTCCACATTTCTGCATAAATGTCTGGAGTCCATGTTTTATTCACTCTGGTTTTTATATTTTCTATAATTACATCCAGCGTATCTCCACTCATGACTGAACTTATCGTATTAAATAATATTTCTGATGTTTCCTGCTCTGGCATACGAAATTGCTCTTGCAACATCACAAACAGAATATTGATTGCTTCTGCTCTGTTTGCAATATTATCTGTTAGTTCATTAATCTCCCATTCTGGAAATTCATTAAATGGAAGATCTTTTGCATAAATCTCTCTCTTTTCTATGATCTTGTGGATATCCATTCCATGCATCGCAACATATGCTGTTCCATCTGGTTCTTGGTATGTATTTAATAGATCATTCATTCTTCCTCGCCAGTAAACATATCGAAAGAATTCTCTTTTTCCTTGTTTCGGATCATACGTTTTTTTGTATATTTTGTATAATTCTTCTAATTCGATCACACAGTATAACTGCATCAATCTTCCTACTCTGTCATCAAATGTTTCTATCTTTGTATAGATTTCGTCTTCTGTTTTCTGATCCAAAACATCTATATACTCTTTCAGATCAGAGGCAAGATGCACTTCTGCTATATCATCTTTAATTTCATATTCCCCAAATCCTAAAACAAATGCTTTGGCGCAAATATCAGCTTCATCATATGATATATCTATTATATTATTATTCGAGTGATCCATCCATTGTTTCAAACCATCATACTCATCTTGGTTCATAACATATAATACATATTCTGGATGTTCTCTTAATGTATCCGAAATACTGCTGATCCTTTCCATATGTGATTTTGATCTGTTTTTTGGAATCCTTAGATATTTACAATAATCACTGGATTGATCTTCGCTTAGATTTTCCTGTAATTCTTTTTGTGTTTTTGATGAAACACAAAGCTTGATCTTACCGTTTTTCTTTATATGATCTTCCCACTCTTCTGATCTGTTATCTAAATTGCCCTTTGTTTCTTCCAAATACATATCCTGCCATGCATTTTTCAACACATCTTCCAGGTCATTTTCTGGCATCTTACTTATTTCGTCAAAAAATCCGTTTAATATATCTATCTTATCCTGTTCGTTGAGTATTTTGATCTCATCTTTTTGTTTATGCTTTGGAAATACCATCTGACGGAACTGGCTTTCCACAAATTTTCTGTCAAAAGGAGAAACTTCTTCATTCATTTCCCAGTTCCAGACCCCTCCGCTGTCTTCCATGAAATTATCACCTTTATATTTTACCAGTTTGGGAGATCGTTCTTCATAATCCGACTCATATTTTTCTATATTGATCTTGTGACGCCAATCATCTCCAAAATCATAGATGTAGCGGATCCATTTGTAATTTTTAAAGAAGAAATCAATATTCGTATCGAAATCATTGTAATGATTTCCCCACGGATCAAATCCTCCTTCATCATCTATCACAATGTCATCCGATGGTATATGAAATCCATGAAGATGAGCGTCGTCCCAGTCAAATAATATCTGTATGATCTTATGTAATTCAAAAAAAGTGATCTGATCTGGTACGATAACTCTTCTCCATACTGGCGGGTGCGTATCTTCTATTACAATTTTGCATGTGTAACCTGGCATTTCATAATTTCCCTTTGATTCTATCTATGAAGATATTTCTCTTTCGTTGCAAGTCCACCCCTGATGTGACGTTCAGATTTATTGATGTCTAGTACCTTTCTTGCTTGTCTGGCAAGTGTTTTGTTAATCGTTTCTAACCGTTCTGTCACATCTTTATGTACTGTGCTTTTGCTGACGCCAAACTGCTTGGCTGTTTGGCGTACTGTAGCATTATGTTCAATGATGTAGATCGCACTTTCAATGACTCTTTCTTCCATGTATTTCTTCAATGGAAAAGCCCCCTGTAAATGTTGTTTTTACAGTGTATGCTTGGGGCAGGGTTGCTATGTCCTTAAAATCTAGAAATATACCAATTGTTCTTTTGGCGGTTCTGATTTTTCGATTCTGATCGCTGTTAAGATTGGCATTGTCTTATCATATGCTTCATTGTATTCTGAATGAATCTGTGCTGTTAATGTTACCCATTCGTTATTGAGAATTCTCTTTAATGTCTTGGATTTCGTCTGGTTTAATCTGCACAGATATCCAATAAATGTCATATCATCTTCACAACATGTCATTGCTTTACGTCCAGGAATGATCATTCCCGGTGGCATCTTTGGACTGCGCTGGACCTGAACACGCATTTCCACAGTCTTTCCTTCATAAACCTCTGGACGTTCCATCGCATCGATATACCAGATTCCATAATCTTCGTCTTCGACTTTGATCACATCTGCATTCACATCATATGGCAGCAGTTCATCCTGTGCCATCTCTTTTCCATCGGCACGTTCGAAACCTACCTGTGCTCTTGGATTGACTGCTTTGATGCTTCTTCGGAAACTTCCCATATTCGTATTGTCATCACAGCGGTTAAAAATGACAAGATCTGCCATCTTAAACATTTCCATAAACATAGATTTCATATTTTTCAAATACAAATCTGCTGTAGATGCATCAACTGTTACGATCACCTGATATAACTCAAGATCTGTCTCATCTACTACATCCATCAGATCGTCAATGGAGTACATTCCATTGTATTCGATCATGACACGGTCTGGATAATAATTTCTCTGACATCCTCTGACAAATTCTTTTGTGAAATCTTCCATATTTTCAATATTCACCACGAATGAATTTGTCTTCTCTAGCATTTCTTTATCGTATTCGACTTCTCCTTCTTCAAACGTAAGGATCATTGTTTTCTCGCCGTCATTAAAATAATCCTGGTTTAATGTTTCTTTGATCAGTGTTGATTTTCCACTTTCTAAAAATCCCCATACCAGGTATGCCGGTAATTCGTACATCTTTTTTCCTCCTGTTATTTAGAAGAATAAACCTTCTAATTCATCTTCTTTTAATTTTGATCCGATCACACAGATTCTTCCTGTGTAGTCTGCACTTCCTTCACGGATTTCATATTCTCCTGGAACAAGATCAAACTGAATCCATGATCCATCTTCTGTCTGTAAAATACCTTTGGATCTTAAGATCATACCATAGCTGTCATCTTTGGATAATTTCTGTAAGATCGTATCCAATTCTTCCTTATTATATTTCTTAGGTGTTTCTTTGCCCCAGCTTGTAAATACTTCATCTGCATGATGATGGTGATGATGATCATGATCATGTCCACATCCACAACTGCATTCTTCATCATGATCGTGATGATGATGTTCATGATCATGGTCGTGATCGTGTCCACATCCGCAACCACATTCTTCATCGTGATCATGGTGATGATGTTCATGGTCGTGATCATGGTGTCCACCGCACACAGGACAGATTTCCTCTTCTTCTAATAATTCTTTGACCATATCATTTCCATCTTCCATAACTTTTAAGATCTGTTCTCCAGAAAGCTCATCCCATGGTGTTGTGATGATCGCAGCTTTTTCATTATGTTCACGAAGCAGTGCTACACTTTCATTTAATTTATCTTCTGCTACATCTCCTGTACGGCTTAAGATGATGGATCCTGCATATTCTACCTGATTATTATAGAATTCACCGAAGTTCTTTATATACATCTTGCATTTCTTTGCATCTGCAACTGTCACAAAGCTGTTTAAGTCTAGTTCAACATCTTCCGCAACACCTTGTACAGCTTTGATAACATCTGATAATTTACCAACGCCTGATGGTTCAATGATGATACGGTCTGGGTTGTACTGTGTAACTACTTCTTTTAATGCACTTCCGAAGTCTCCAACTAAAGAACAACAAATACATCCAGAATTCATCTCTGTTACTTCAATCCCTGCGTCCTTAAGGAATCCTCCATCGATACCAATCTCGCCAAATTCATTCTCGATCAGTACGACTTTCTCTCCTTTTAATGCTTCTTTTAATAATTTCTGGATCAGAGTTGTTTTACCTGCTCCTAAAAATCCTGATATGATATCAATCTTTGCCATTTTATATTACCTTCCTTTATGTTCTATTCTTATCTTTCCTGTCACCTTAGACTTTCCGTTTTTTTACTTTTGAAAAAAGCAGAAAACTTAAGGTTAGGGAACAAATATATTTTACTACTTCCATAATATTTGTCAAAACATTCTTTCAGGAGTATAATGAAAAAAATTAACAAAACGAAGGAGTTATATGACTTATGAGAAAATACTACCCAAATTACTCCATTGGAACCGACGCATATGCCGACATCCCTATGGTATGTGAAAAATACGGAACAAAAGCTGTGATCATCGGAGGAACACATGCCTTGGCTGCCGCTGCCGATTTGATCAAAGAAGCTGTTGCTGACAGCAATATCATGATCACCGGTGTCTTTGAATACGGTGGTGAAGCCAGTCGTGAACACATAGATGAATTAAATTCTCATCAAGAAGTTATTGATGCTGATATGATCTTTGCATGTGGTGGCGGAAAAGCGATTGATACTTGTAAAGTATTGTCACAGGAAAGCAACCGACCATTCTTTACATTTCCAACGATTGCTTCTACTTGTGCTTCTTGTACATCACTTGGTATCATCTATCATCCAGATGGTTCCCTTCGTGAATATTCTTTCCAGGAGAAACCTTCTGAATGGATTTTTATCAATACACAAGTGATCGCCAATGCTCCTGAAAAGTACCTGTGGGCTGGAATTGGTGATACAATGGCTAAATTTTATGAATGTACAACCAGTGCCCGTGGTGATAATGATCTAGACCATAGCACTTCCATGGGCGTCCAGATCAGTAATCTTTGTGCCAGACCATTAGTAAAATACGGTGTAGAAGCCTTAGAAGAATGTCGAAATCATACTCCTGGAAAAGCTCTGGAAGAAGTCATTCTTGGAATTATCGTTTCTACTGGTTTTGTGTCAAATCTTGTCGGAATTGATTTAAATACCGGACTTGCACATGCCTGCTATAACGGATTTACTGTATGTAAATCTACCGAAGAACATGGACATCTGCATGGTGAGATCGTTGCTTATTGTATCCTGATCTTATTAAAAGTTGATCATCAGGAAGAGGAATTTAAGAAAATCTATGAATTCTCCAAGAATATGGGATTTCCTGTGAAACTTGCGGATATTCATGCGACGATTGATGATATGGATGCTGTGATCACAAAGGCTTTATCTGGAATTGATGTACGTGTATGGCCTTATGAAGTAACTCCTGATATGATCCTTGATGCTGTAAAAGAGATCGAGCAAGTTGCTTTATAAAATAACTTTATCAAGGGGATTCCCTTGAAATTTCCTATGATATAAAAAGGATATTGGTGTCACGATCAATATCCTTTTTCTTTATTTTTCTGTATTAAATTTCTTAAATGGCCGCGGTGTCATAAATGTCCCGCTGGCGCTTCCGACGAGTTCTTCTCCTACATAGGCTTTTCCAACAAAATTCATGATCGTTTTTCCTGTGGACACTGCTTCTACCTCTGTTCTTACGGTTGCTCCTGTTGGTATTCCTTTTAAAAATGTTGTAGAAAGCTGCACCGTTGGGGCTACACTATAATCGCCCAATCCAGCAGTCAATGTTCCAAATGCAATATCAAACATCCCTGCCAGAGAACCTCCAAACATGATTCCAAATGCATTTTCATGAAACTTTGTGGCCTCGAACGTCATGGTTAAACTTTTGGTATCATAATTAAAATCTGTGACAGTTCCTTTTAATTCTTTAAATATTCCATGTTCGTTGATCTCATCTAACTGTTCCATTCTTTTTCGGATCTGCTTCTCAAAATTTTCTTTGCTCATCTTTTTCTTGCTCCTGCTTATTATCTCTTTTCATGCTTAAATCGATGTAAATTTCATTTTATGTCTGCCATTTTATCATATTTCCACTTTTATGTATAGAAACTGTTATATGGAACATCCTATAAACAAAAGGAGTTTTACAATTATGGATAATGAAAATTTATTAAACAGTATTTATCAAAACATTGCAATGGTTTTAGAAACCATTCGAAAGATCACGACAGACTGTGATTTTAAGGCTTTGATCATCAGCCAGGAAGAAGAATATCAAAATTTATCAGATTCTATAAAAGATACGATCACTTCCAATGGTGATTCTACAGAAGAATTAAATGATCTTTTGAAAACATATTCTGAATGGATGACCAAATTAAAGGCTATGTCTGATAAAAATGTCAGTCATCTTTCTGAAATGTGTATTCAAGGATATACGATGGGAATGATCAAAGCAATCCAGAAAAATCATCTTTACTGTGATGCCTCCAAAGAAGCAAAACATTTCGGTGACAAACTTATTTCTCTCCACGAAAAAAGTATTCAGGATTTAAAAAAGTATTTGTAATCGTTAAGTTGTTGTGCTATGATTAATCTTGTTATTGATAGATTTTAATGTTCACGACCGATACGGATGCATTCATTTATTTCTATGAATGCATAAAGCAAGTAACGGTTCGTGGACTTTTTCTTTTTTATAAAGATTTTTATTGAAACACCTGTCATTAACAGTTACATGTATTTTTTATTTAAGAAAGTAGAGGTACCCAGATGAGCAATGGTACAGTAA
>ERZ827471.1930-NODE-1930-length-10722-cov-4.396363_pt1 | contig 10722 bp, 8 predicted proteins | sample MGYA00519772_ERZ827471 | MGnify/ENA primary metagenome ERZ827471 (study PRJEB31778, sample SAMEA3449315) | human gut metagenome | biome: human gut; feature: human-associated habitat; material: faeces | place: United Kingdom | collected 2010/2012 ... | reverse complement strand
GTGCAGGCTCAGCCGGGCCGCTTGATTCACTTCTTTTGCCGTTCAGGAAACGGGGCCCTTTGCAGTTTTGGGGCGCAGCTCAGCCGCGCGTTCCTGGTCTTGGCACAATGAAATCTTTGATATTTCAGACTGAAATCAGAAAATCCGAGCGTGAAGCTGCTAGGCGTATCCCAATGTGAAAATCTGCTCTGTGGTAAGATATTAGGCTGCCATACTCGGGTCCTGGTTTTCATTTCGGCTTCTCTTGCGGCAATCGAGATGTGCGAGATGGAGTACGTGGGCATGAACAATCATGTGAACAGAGAGGATTTCTACAAATGTCTAGCATGGGCTTGATGCAGCATAGTATTTTGCAAAGCGAAGGCTCTTGGAAGACTCCTCTGATGACCCTGTTTGCCCTTGCGCTCTATTGGCCGCTATTTATGCTGCCTCTTTTCCCGGGAGAATTTTTTCCTCAACTCCCATACGCCTCATCGAATTTTACGTATTCTCTTCTCTTATTTCTTGCAATGCTCTCTGGATCGTTGGCGCTGGCTAGACGCCCCAATGGGCTCATATCTTTTTCTAGGAGTGCACAGATGGCGTTGTGCATGCTCGCGCTTATTTTGCTCGTATTTGTGGTTTTGCTCCTGGTGTTTCAGAAGGTGGGTGCTAACCCTCCTTTGATTTTATTCTGGCTCTATCCTGTTGTCGTCGGGTTGTATGGTGTGTTTCTCGGCGTTCGCATGATGTTTGCACTTGCATGTTGCGAAGAGCGGCTTCATGCGGCAATTGTGCTGGGATCACTGCTCGTATCGTTCGTTGTTGGCGCGATAATTCCTTCCGTGCTTCAAGTGTGCGGGCTTCCTTATGCTGGTGCGAATTATCCGATGCTTCTTGCCGCGGGGGGCTTTGCTCAGATTTTGCCTAAACCAGATGCGAAGATGCTCAATGTGGGCTTGCAATCGTATACGAAGCGTGCTTTCGCTCGGAATATGCTGCTCGTACTCATGTTTGTGTGTTATCTGTTTGTGAGTGACGTGTTTATGGGCTCGTATGTTTCTATGTCCAGCGGGGTTTGGTTTACCGGTGACGCATTGCATCTGATCATAGGGTTTGCGCTCTATGCCGTTTGCTCTATTGGCATATTTGTTGAATACCGCAAGGAACGTTCCTCTTTATCACGCAGCGCAAGTGGAGCAAGTTCTTTCTTTTGGGGATCATTTATGCTGCTGCTTACTATATTCCTATATTGTATAGCACTGCTTAATCCTGTCCATGTTGGGTTGTGCGCTGAAATAGTGTTGCCAAGTCTGCCGCTTGCCATGGTGCTTCTTTGGCTTTTGGGCTTCGAATGGGCAAGACGGTCTGATCGAAAGATAGCGCAATATATTACGGTCGCGATCCCATTGATCATTGTTGGCATGAACGTGGTGGCAGACGCATTCGGGACGACGTTTTTTGGCAACAGCGGTTTTATGACAAATGCCGTGAACGCCGTCGCGTTGGCCATGGCGTTTCTTATGGCGTTCTGCTTCTTCTTGTGGATGATTTTGGGCGTTGACGGAATTAATCCGCAACGTGGCATCGAAGGGGCAACCGACGAGCAAGAGGAAGCTGTCCGTCGGCTTTCCTCGCAATATGACTTAACGCAGCGCGAATGCGATGTAATGCGTTTGCTTTCAAAGGGTCATACGCAAAAACGCATTGCTCAGGATCTGAGCCTGTCGATTAACAGCGTCCAGACGTATGCGAAAAGCCTCTATCGAAAAATGGGCGTACATTCGCGACAAGACCTGATTGACCTTGTGTGCGATGCGAAAGAAAACGAATAGACAAGTGCAAAAGTGTTCTGTTTGGTATGTGCCAGGGGGCCAAGAGTAGCTCTTGGCCCCCTGCAGGAACGTAAGAGTAGAGGCGTCTACCAAACGCTGATGGCCGTGGCGCAATCAGGGCTTTCCCACATATATGACCCGTCTTCGCCTGCGAAATATTCTTTCAAGTCATCAAATCCACTGGGATGTTGAGGTGTCATGTCGCCGGTCAGCGCGTGAATCACCGTATAACGCCCTGCGGTGAAGATATGGGAATTCGAAAAGCCTCCGGGCATACTCCAGTTGATGCCGCCGCATGGGTTGCCCGCATCAACGCCGGCAGCGTATAGTCCCGGAATGGGATTGCTGTTTTCATCGATAACGCGATAGCGGTCGTCCACCATGACGCCAGCATTAATTGCCGACATACCCACATCGCCCTTGATGCAGTAATACGGCGGAGTGTCCATTGCCACCAGATGACTGCCGGGCACACCGAAGTCGTCATCTCGCCCTTGTGCGCACATTTCGTTATAGCGCTTGATGCTTGCAACGCCTTCTTCAACGGGAATGCCTGCATTTTCGCATAGCTCCTCGAGGGTTTCTCCCGATACCACAATTTCGGGATCCATCCAGGCGGACCCTTCGCCAACTAGGGCCACGGGTGGAATGCCCAGGCTGCTCGGATAAAATCCTTCGGTTTTGGAATCAAACAGCCTGAAATGCCTTCCTGCGTCTTCTGGCTTGGTGGTGTAAGACATGGGGATGTTGAGGCTACTCATACCCACTGTCTCATTGCAGAAGCGTTTGCCTTCGAGGCTCAGTGCGAGGAAGGGGAAGAACATGAAGGGGCCGATGTAGTTGGAGTGAATTTGACGCGCATGTCCAAGCGGGGCAATGCGTCCACCGGCAAGAATGCCAAGGATGTGGCCGTCGCCAGTGTGGTTTTCCAGTACCCTTGGATACATAAACGAATCATGTAGATTGCGGTCGACCATTGAGTCGTTGTTCATGTAGTCGCCCGCCGCCAAGATGACCGCTTTTGAGGCGTTGAGTTTGATGTACTCTCCGTTTTTGGTTTTGCCAATTGCTCCGGTTACGGTGCCGTCTTCAGACTGCACAAGCTGGACGCAGGGCGTTTCGTAGTAAAATTTGGCGCCGTTTTGTTCAGCGCGATTTGCTAGGGCAACCATGAGACCCTGATTGGATTCTTGGGTTGCGTCGCATACGGCGACAAGGCTTCCGTCGTCATAGCGGATTGAACTGTCGGTTAAGAACTCGATAGGGGTAATGCCTTCTTCGATACCGCGCGATATAACCCATGGTACCGCTTCTTCGGCATAGTCCACGTAATACTGGAACAGGGCAGGATTGATTCGCCAATCATTGAGTTTTGCCCAGTCGCTGCGCCAGCGTGCAATGCCCGATAAGTTGGAAGCTTCTTTAACTACGAAAGAGCAGCCGTTTCCATTGGCGGAAACAGTGGCCTCTTTCTGGAGGCACGCGACGGTCGCGCCCTCTTCAACGGCGGTAAGCACTGCGGGAACGCCGGCGCATCCGGCTCCGATTACCACAATGTCGTAGGTTTCTTCGGAGGCGAAGCTGGTTATAGGGTCGGTTTCCACCACGCTGTATTTAAAATCTGACGCGCGTAGGTCAGCGGGGAGCTCAGATTTTGCTGCTGAGGCGTTTTCCGCTTCTTTTTGCGGTGAACAAGCCGAAGCGCCGAGCAGAGTTGCGGCCGCGGCAAATGCCGCACCGCCTTTAATGAGATTTCTGCGAGAGATATTCGTTTTCATGCCACCCATTCCTTGTTTTTATGTTTATGAGCTACCCGGGTTGCTTAAGAATTGTGCTACAAGGTTGAGCATTTTTCTTCACAGGAAACAGGGACTTTTCGTTTTTTTCTTCCCACATGAAATATGGATACGAAGTTCATTGTTGAAGTTTCGGTGCTTGAAACGAATGAGGATCGATTTGAAAGGAATCAAAGAGGCCGCGTCGGGAATATTTGTCGACGATCGGGAGAGCTAAAATGGACAGGATTCACGGGACTCGAGTACGGCAACTCTCGTTGCTCTCATCTTCGACGAAGCACGTGTCATCTGAAGCCAGCGGCCAAGAATTGCTTTTGATTTGAGCTTATAGCTGGTGTGGGAATTTTCATTTAGCAGGATGTTCCCCACTGTCAAAACGCGTAGAAGTACGTTTCTGCTAAGGCGCGTGCCTTTGCAATAATGGCTTCAGGTCAGTGCATGGCGACGCGGAAGCGCCAGAAATGTTTTCTGGTCATGGATACTTGTTGGTGAGGGGAGTCTTTCATCGCGAACGAAATTGGTTCGTCAGACGCTAGGGCAACCTGTTCGATGGGTTTCAATGTTCGGAGAATGGCATCTGTCGTATAACGCGATACCGGTAATCTGAGAGGGGGTCTATCGCCTGCGGATTGTAGTCCAGCCCCGTACCTCCTAAAGCATCCCGCCTCCCATGAAGCCGCCGCCGGACGGCAAGTTCGCGCGGAGGATGTCTTCCGCCTCGTCGTCGGTCCATGCCGTCGCCGCCAGAGCGTACGCGTCGTTGACCTGCTCCTGTTTGAACTGCCTCAGCGTTTCCAGTTCGTCGTCTTCTTCCCAATCGAATTGGGCGGGAGGCTCTTCCGCAACGGGAATGAGCCGGTCGAACGGCACGAATCCGCCGTCCTCCCATTCTTCGCAATAGGCGCTCGACCCATCGATGGGGACGCCGTTCACCATGAGGATCTGTTCCTCCTCATAGCCCTCGGGCTCGATGGGGAGCAGAGGGAGGATGTCGACCGCGTCGTTGCGGATGCCGTCGGACTCGAAGTCGGATTGGGATTCGGGGTCGAAAGCCATGCCGCCTCCTCGTGGCAAATGAGATGAATGTGGCGGTTGCGGCGGATGTTACGGTGCGTTTGCCTTCAGCGAAGTGTACCACGCGATGGGCCTGCAGGTGTGTCTGCCGCAATCGCCGGGGATACCCGTGTGCCCGTGGCGCAAAGGCGCTTCCGGTCTCCTTATCTCGCTTATGCCCATTTTCGTTCTCAAATGGGCATATCGAAAGCTCGGCCGCTCAGTAGAATAAGAAAAGCGTGTAGCTTGCCTTTGGAGCCAGCGAACCGGGCGTTGGGCTTGCATTCGCCGGTTTCAAGAAAGGATGAAGGATGTTCCAAGTGGCTTATCTCGATGGCGACAGCATCCCTGAAAAGACAACGCGGCATGGCGTCCGCCTCTCGCGCGCTGCGATTTGCTTTCGGCTGCGCCCTTCTGACGGCGGCGCTGCTTTTTGCTGCTGGTCACGCCTATATGGACGAAGACGCCCCTTCCAGGCTCGAGGACATCAGGATCCGGCATTCGAAAACGTTGGTCCCCGGGGAGGACTACGATGTTTCCGGCGCCTCCGAAAACACCATGGTGTTCATCAACAGGCCTGGTTCGTACACCCTCCGCGGAAGCAGCACCTATGTGCGCGTAGTCGTGCAAAGCGGGGGCGCCAATCTCAATTTGCACAACGTCCGCATCGACCCCGGAATCTCCGCGTATACCGGGTCGTCGACCACGGGCATCATCGTAGAGGACATGGGCGGAACGGTCAGGCTCATATCGTCGGCGGGTCTGGAATCCTATATCGGCGGCTATCTTCTCGCGCCGGCCGTCCAGAAGGACAGCATAAAGACCCAGCTCGTATTCGAGACGAAGGATTCCGATATTCCCGGGCCCGTAACCGTTCATCGAAGCCTCGGGAGCAGTAGCGCCGCCATCGGCTGCACAGGTCGAGCGATAGGCTTTTCGAAAGAATCCGACACGGGAAACATCGTCATAAACTACGGGCGCATCGTTGCCACGGGGGGATATGAATCGGCGGGCATCGGAGGCGGCATTAGCTGCTGCGTGCCGATAGGTTGTTTACGCCCACGATGCGCGACATGGGCGGGAGCCCCCCGCACGCGCTGTGCGGACGTTCCCAATTACAGTGCTCGATGAAGGGTGGGAAGGCGTCAGCCCTCCCAGCCTCGCTTCCGTAGGCGCAGGCGTACTGCCATTCCTGGGTGAGCGTGCGGCTCATGCGCTCGATCTTGCCGTTCTGCCAGGGGCCGTAGGGCCTCGTGTAGACACGCCGCGAGCCCTCGGGTTCGAGCAGAGCGTTGAACTCGCCGCTGCGGTCTCCGCCCCTGCCGAGGGCGCGCCAGCCGCCGCCGTCGGGTATGCGAGCGACCTTCTTGACGTCGACGTGCAAGAGCTCGCCGGGGCTCTCCCGCTCCTCGACCTCGGGCGGCGTGAGCCTCGCCAGCCTGCGCGGCCGGCTGCTACGGTCGGAGAGCCCCTCGCCCGGCCTGCTCCTGCGCAGCCATTTGCAGGCGGTCGTCTCGAAAGGTACGGCGATTGCAAGCGAGGCTGTGGTGAGGCCATGGAGATCAAGGGGTTGACGGCAGCGTACGACGCATGCGGCCTGGAGGGGGGCGACCGCATGCGTCGTACGCGCTCGAGTGGGAGGGTCGTGATACGATTTGGTTGAATGGACTATTCCGCGGTTTCGCCGTTTACAATGTGCTCGCCGGCAAGGTAGCCATAGGTTAGTGCGGCTGCGTGGCTGGCGCCTGACAGGCTGAACGGATAATCGTCGACGAACCTGCCACCTTGAACGTTTCCAACCGCATACAGCCCCTGGATGGGATTCAGGTCGTCGTCAAGAACCCGTGCGTTTGTATCGGTGACAAGACCGCCCATGGTGACAAGAAGACGCATGCAGCTTACGTCTAAGACGGACGTATGCTTGAGCGTATCGTAAGTTACCGCCTTAAACGGGGGCTCGATAATCGGATGCATTTTCTCGGCGGCTTTTCCGAAGTCGTCGTCATGTCCCTTTTCGCAAAGTTCATTGTATCTTTCAATATTGGCCACAAAGGTGCTTGCGGCGTCATTATCGAATCCAAGCTTGGCGGCGAGTTCTTCGAGGGTGTCCGCCTCTGCAGAGTACGTCTCACCGTCTCCATAGCTTCTCATCATGGGAAGCATCTCGTCAATCGGATAGTAGTCGTTCGCCTTGGCGTCGATAATTTGAAAGACTTTACTTCCAGGCTGATTCAGTATTACTTTCGCGATGTTTGTCATGCTGAGGTCTTCATTGCAGAAGCGTTCTCCTCGCTCGTTCAGCTCGATAAAGTTTTCGATGCCGAATTGGAATATATGCGCCATGATTGCATGGGGAGCGATATCAAGGTGTCCACCGACGCTGATTCCAAGCTTCTGGCCGTCGCCAGTGCTTGCGTGGTTTCCTTTGCAGTCCATTCCTTCGTGAGAGAAAAGGTAGTTATCCTTGTGGGCATACACCCAGGGGGCATACTTTTGAAGCATCTCGTCGTTATAGCTGTAGTCACCCGAAGCAAGAATCACACCCTTGGAGGCAGTATAACGCGTGTAGGTGCCATCATGCAGGTTTTTGCATACTACCGCAGACACCTTGCCGTCTTTCGTTTCCAGCTTCACTGCGGGAGAGTCGTAGACAGCTTCAGCGTTGCCGGTTTCCAAAGCCTTTTCGATATTCGCCTCGAGAATCGGTCGATGGGTTTCGTCTCCGCCGCCTACGCAGCAGCATGCTGCGAACAGATGCTCATGATCGATGCCGGGTCTATATGTCGACCCCCCAACGCTTTCCGCATACAGATAAATCTGGTCGGGGTTTTCGGGAAGGGCATCTTCCGGTCCTACGAGCAGAAGGTCCTTATAGGCTCCCACATACCATTCAAACGCTTCCCCACAATGCTTGAGCCAGGTGTTGATTACCCTGTAGTCTCCGCGATGCGCCATCTGAGTCATGAGCTCATTGCCGATTTCTGTTGGGTCGGTATCAGGAATTCCCAGTTTTCGAGCGGTATCGCAATTGAAAGCGGCGAACATGCTCGAGCGACAATTCGCGATGCTCGTTTTTTCAACGGCGATGACGTGGGCTCCTGCTTCGGCTGCAGACCTCATCGCCGCGACGCCAGACACTCCCAAGCCGACCACTACAACGTCCGCTTCTTTTGTCTCTTTGATCTCGCTTTCGTCGATTTCAAGGGTCGTCTGCGCCTGTTCGGCATCGGCGTCAGTTTCAGACGGCTTGGTCGGGGAACACCCTGCGATTCCCGATCCTGCAATAACAGCGCTTGCAGCCGCCAAGCCTAAAAATCCCCTGCGCGTGACTCCAGCTTTGGCAACTTGACAGCTTGTCTTCATGGTTCCTCCTTGGTTTTGGCATCGGTGTCGATTCCGCTGAGGAGAAGCATGACCCATGGCGTTTGGGAGCGATAGATGCGAAGTGCACCTAATTGCGGGAAAAAGAAGTTACATACAAAATATATGCATTAAATGAACTGGGGTTTCAGGGCAGCCTATAGGCTAAAGGACATGCTGGAACCTGCCGTGTCCCAGGTACCGATTCCGATGAAAGCGGATGGGAAGAGATTTCATCTTGCTTGCACCTGTGGGTTATTCGGACGTTTCTTCGACAAGGGAGATGAGCTCTTGTCGGGAATGAACCCCACATTTCGAATACACTTTTTGGAGATAGGAACGTATGGTGTTTTCGCTCAAAACGAGCTTTTCCGCAATGAAGGGGCAGCTTCGCCCGACCACAGCCAGATAGAAGACGTCAGCTTCTCTGGGAGTGAGCTTGGACCGTCGGGCGACAAGCTCGGCCTTTTTCTTGAAGGCTCCCGATGCGGAGCTTTCGTTCGCTCCGATGGGACGAAAAGGATTGATGAGTGTGTCTATCCCCCTATCTCCCATAAGCCAAATTGCTGCGCAGATAAAAATGAAGCTTAAGACGATCACAAAGTGGGAGCTGGTTATATCGACGCCCAATCCGACAAGCGCGAGCAGAATTAAAGAGTTGAACGAGAGCATTGCGTACGTGGTCCCTACCGCTTTTAACGTGTGGTACGTGCGGGACTTAACAACGAGCGCCACGACGTAGCCTGCAATGCTCGAGAGCACGGAGAAGGCGATTCGGGAGAGGAAATACGACGACAGAGGCGTTGCTCCTGGCATTAAAAGAAGAAGCAAAGCCCCGGCGGTAAGCGACGAAATGATCTTAAGCGCTGTTGAAAGGCGTATATCGGGTGCGTTGGCGATGATTGCGACGACGATGACAAGCGCAATGGCCGACGGAGCTACAGAATAGAGGGAGCAAGAGGGGTCCTCTATAAGGGCTATGCTTTGCGTGGTTCCCACGACAAGTCCCACAAGACACAGTCCTGTGATGGTTCGCACGACGGTGCTCATATCGATGGCGGAAGCGTTTTCCGAGCAGTTAGGCGGCGTAGACGTTACGGTGTCGTCGGCGTATTTTAAACAAAGAAATCCGAGCGCAAGCGAAAGGATACCGAAGTACTCGTAAAAGGAAAGGTAATCCGTTATGAGCGTTGCCAGGATTGTGACAACCGTATTCCCTACAATAATCACCATGAGCTCGAACGCGGTGACGGAGGCGAGCAATTCAATCCAGTAGAAATTCATGAAGGCGCATCCAAATGAGAATGCGATATACAGGCACATTGACAATTCCGGCATTCCGGTAGTCCACATAGCCGAAATCCCGACCATTGCGACGCCGGCGGAAAGGTAGAGCGAAAGGGGATGTCTCTTCAGCGACTGCCACTTCGCGCTCAGGACGATAAGGACGAGGGAGGCTATTGCGGTGGCAACAACAAAGAGCGTAGAGTAGAAAAATCCAGAAGGAAATTGAATGCTGGGTGTTTTGGATAATGCCGCAATCATGGATTGTCCAGAAATGTCGATGCACGACGCGGACAGCACGAGTGCAAGAATACGGCAAACAACTTTTTTCGATGGTCTGCCTATGTTCGGAAAAGACGGGATCTGCATGTTCGGGCCTTTTTATCGATATTGAAGATACAGAGCAAGTCTATCAGTTCCGCTGGAGGCTGGTGGGGGTGTAGAGATTGATTATTGATGCCGAATCGTTAATTCCCCTATCCCAAATGCCTGCATTCGTGTCCGCTATGTGGGCAAATGCGCTTACTCTCGGAAAGAGGTTTTTCCGAGGCAGTAGCGTGCGCTTACTCTGGTACGAATCGTTGCGGAGTGTCGTCTCGTGTACAGCCCATGGAGACGGATATCGCCTGGTAAGACCTTCGTGTCCGACACTTTGAGACCACACGAACGTTTGATTGCCGATAGCTGTCTAGCGAATTCAAGCGAAGGAGCGAAAGCAATCGGACAACATGGCGAAGGAAGTTATTTCGTCTTGGCTACCGCCCCGGGATGGGCAATGCACAAGGCCGTGCGCGAGGAGGGGCTGCTGCTCCGGACCCGCAGACGCAGGGGGCGCCGCTTCTGCATGGGCCGGGCCGGCAAGTCCTCCCCGAACCTGCCGGCCCGCGACTTCGAGGCGGAGGACCCGATGGCCAAGCCGGCGGCCGACGTCGCCGAATTCAGGGTGGGCGGCGCGAAGCCCCGCCTTTCGCCCGTGGTCGACCCCTGCAGCGACGAGGTCGTCGCCTACTCGATATCCGGGCCCCCGAACATGAAGACGGCCCCCGGGATGCCGGCGGGCCTCGAGGGCAGGATCGATGGCGGAGACGCCCCGCTGCCGCATTCGGACATGGGCCGGCAGCACCGGATGCCCGCCCGCAGGCTCGCGCTCGAGCGGACGGGGATCGCCCGGCCCGTGTCCCGCAAAGGAAGCCGCCCCGACAACGCGAAGGCCGAGAACTTCTTCTCGACGGCCAAGACCGAGCTTTGCCACGATTGGGAGGGACGGCCCCGATGTCTTCGAGGGGGATCCGGAGAAGCATATCGACCGGTATAGCAACGCGCGCATCAAGAGACGCCTGGACGGAAGCGGCCCGGTCGAGTGCAGGCTCAGCCGGGCCGCTTGATTCACTTCTTTTGCCGTTCAGGAAACGGGG
>ERZ827471.1925-NODE-1925-length-10751-cov-2.427543_pt1 | contig 10751 bp, 5 predicted proteins | sample MGYA00519772_ERZ827471 | MGnify/ENA primary metagenome ERZ827471 (study PRJEB31778, sample SAMEA3449315) | human gut metagenome | biome: human gut; feature: human-associated habitat; material: faeces | place: United Kingdom | collected 2010/2012 ... | reverse complement strand
GAAATTGCAACCAGCAGCATTTCCGGAATATTTCTGTGTTGAAATACCGCCAGCAGAAACAATGCCGCACATACTCCCAGAGATAAAATACTAAGAAGCTTTCCCATATCCCCCAGACGTTTCTGTAACGGTGTCATTTCCTCTTCCGCATCTGTGATCATGGAGGCGATCCTGCCGATCTCCGTGTCCATGCCCGTAGCTGTCACGATTCCTTCTCCGTGGCCATGGGTCACCACAGTAGACATATATACCATATTGACCCGTTCAGCCAATGGAATCTCGTGTCTGCAGTCTGCCAGAAACAGCGCATCTTTTTCCACAGGTACCGATTCTCCGGTCAGGGCGGATTCCTCTACCTGCAGATTGGAGCTTCTGGTCAGCCGTATATCCGCAGGTACCTGTGCCCCTGCCTCCAGGTCTACCAGATCGCCCGTCACCAGTTCCGCCGCCGGAATCTCCTGACGGATACCTTCCCTGATCACAATGGTCTGTGGACTGGTCAGCTTTTTCAACGCTTCCAGTGCCTTTCGGGCTTTTCCCTCCTGCAGCATGCCCACCAGGGCATTGACCACTACCACAGTGCCGATGATCACGGCATCACTGAGCTCTCCCAGAAAGACGGATACCACAGCTGCGATCAATAATATGTAGATCAGCGGGTCCTTTAACTGCTCCAGAAAAAGCTGTTTTTTCGTCTTTTTTCTGGCAGCTTTCATTTCATTTCTGCCATTTTGCTGTAAACGACGAAAGGCCTCACCATCGGTAAGGCCCTTCACTGCGTCACTTTTCAGTTCATTTACGGTTTCCTGTATATTCTGTTTTTCGAACACGGCTGCCTCCAATGCTTGTTTCTATTAAGCATTGTATGTCATATCTTCAGAATTCATTACACCGAATCATCGTACATTTTAATCTCTTAACTGGAATGCTGCGGTCAGCTCGTTCATGTTGGTGGCCTGCGCAGACAATTCCTCACTGGTGGCAGAAGTTTCTTCTGCGGTCGCAGAGTTGTTCTGCACCACTGTGGATATCTGTTCAATGCCCTGTTCGATCTGCATCATGGCATCTGCCTGTGCCTTGGATTCTTCCATGGCTTTCTTGGACTCGTTGGCCAGATCCTCAATGCCTTCCACGACCTTCTGCAATGCTTCGGCTGTCTTGTCCGTGATCTGGTTGCCATGCTCAATCTCCTGCAGGGAAGTCTCAATCAATTCTCTGGTATGTACCGCAGACTGTGCACTGTCATCTGCCAGCTTACGGATCTGATCCGCAACCACTGCAAAGCCTCTTCCGGCCTCTCCTGCTCTGGCTGCCTCAATGGCTGCATTCAGGGACAACAGATTCGTCTGGGATGCGATATCCTCAATCTCACCGATAATATCGCTGATCTGCCTGGAAGTATCGTTGATACGCTGCATGGCATCTGTCAGACCCTTCATTTCCTCTCCGCTGTCCTTCGCCTGCTGCTGGTAATCCATAGCCTTCTGGTAAGAACCTCCCAGTGCCTTGGCATTCTTCTCCACGATCTCGGTTACATTCGTGATGGTAGCCTGCAGTTCCTCTACGGAACCGGCCTGGTCAGTAGCACCTTCCGCAAGTCCCTGGGCAGCATCTGCCATCTGGTTTGCCCCCAGAGATACCTGTCCCACTGCCGTCTTGATCTCATTAAGTGTCTCACTGAGCTTATGGTTCAGCTTACGGATAGATTCCAACAGTCCCTGAAAGTCTCCCACATAGGCTTCTGCACACCCTGAAGTCAGTGCGAAGTTTCCTTCCGACATTTCTCCCAACAGATAATCCGCATCGCCGATGACCTTCTGCAGATTGCCGGATAGTGCTGCGGTAGCCTCTGCCAGGATCTGTGTCTCATCCTGTGTCCGGATCACAGGTGCCGGAGTATGCAGATCGCCTTCCGCCAGCTGACGTATTCTTTCGGTACATTCCGCCACCGGTTCACCGATCGCCTGACCGATCTTTTTTGCCCTGCGCACACTGAAACATAAAGCTGCAGCACCTATTGCTACACCAATGACAATACATACAACGGAAGAACCAAGGAAATCTGTCAGTGGTGCATTTACTGCCACGCTCCATCCATTGGTTCCTTCTATTGGTGCATAAGCCTGTATTGTGATGGTTCCGCCTTTCATATAAGTGCCATATCCGATTGCTCCGGTCATCATCTTCTGCTCTACCTTTGCAATTCCCCGCAAAGATCTGTCCGTCTGAGACAGTTCAATGTTGCTCTTCTGCTCCTGGGCAATCGCAGAATCACAGTGAGCAATGGTGATACCTGTTTCTCCCAACAGATAGCACTCGGAATTCTTACTGACAGAGACTGCCGCAGCAATATCATTTAAGAACTCCGGATCCGGCACAACGAATACCACGCCGACAATATCACCATTCTTATCTCCGTCTGCATATACAGGTGCGGAAATGATAACGCTGAGCTTACCGTCTGTCTTTGCAATCACGGGATCCGATACCACGACCTCTCCCTGCATGGATCTCTTAAAATAATCACGGTCACTATAATCGGTTCCGTCATAAGCACAGATACCGTTGGCGCCGATCAGCTTGCCTCTGACCATTCCATAAGCTTCCACACGCTGGTTGATATACTGCTGCTTCTGCTCCTGGGTAAATACTGGAGAAGACAGCTGATAGCTGCATCCGAGTTCGGATACGATCGTTGTTGTCACCCGTAGTTCCTCTTTGATACGGTCTGCAGAGATCTCTGCCACCACCAGCATATCGTCTTCCAGTGTTCTCATGGTACTGGACAGATTCAGGATCACGGTAAGGGTGGCCAACGGAATAATCGAGAACACTACCAGCCTGCTGATTGCCTTCTGCAGACGTTCCCGGATCGTCGTCATGCCGGGTGTCTGCCCCTTTGTGCCCTTCTGTGATGCTTTTGTACTCATATGTCCTCATTTCTGCGCTGCATTTTTATTATATGCTTTATTTTCCTGTACTCTGTGAAGTGACCACTTGTCCGGCAGCGCCCGGATATCCCATGCATTTCCTTCATTTTGGAACAGTGATCTTCTGCAGAGATACTTAATTTTATATGTTGATTTTATTTTACCATGATTCAGAAAAATTTTCTATCTTTTGAAGCCCAAAAAGAGAGTTAATATTCCGTTAAGAATATCAACTCTCTCCTGTCATTTATCTCTCTATCCCCTCATGATAAGAAATACCCTGTTAATAGCCGAACTCCTGGGCAAAATACAACTTGCCATTGGTCTCATAGACCGCAATGCTGCAGGTGGTAAAATCGTCTGCCAGGATATTCGCTGCGTGTGTAGGAGAAGCCATCCAGGCATCTACTACACTCTGTGCGGAATCATAGCCCTTCGCCAGATTCTCGCCCCACATCAGTTCACTGTTCACTGTGTACCAGTCCTTACCGTTGGGTCTGGTATGGGAGAACTTGGAAGCTGCTTCGGTTGCTCTTACCATAGCGCAGGACTCCAGACCGTTGCTCCAGTTCAGTGCTGCCAGGCCGTTCTCTGCTCTCTTCGCGTTTACAATATCCAACGCATCGATAGCCATGGCACGAAGTTCATCTGCACGGGCCAGCTCAGCTTCACTCATACCGGCTTTTCTCACAGAACCCGCCAGTGCCACTGCCTCTTCATCGAACCAGACAGTTCCGTCATCCGTGGCAGGATCACGGCTTACAGAGGATAATTCTGTACTCTTGCCGCAGCCTGCAAGGCTCAGCACCATGATGACTGTCAGAACAAGACTCATCCATCTTTTTTTCATTTGTTCTACCTCTTCTTTCCTTGATTGTTTATAGTAAATATATGTTTATTCGTTATGATTGCTTCTTCTTAATAATAAGCCATGCTCCCAGCCCTGTCAAGGAAAGGGCAAAGCCCCGATTCCATGTATTGGAATCATCGCCGGTCCTGGGTCTTCTGGAAGCTCCCAGGACTGCTCTGTCCGCCAATGGTGTAGGATCATCGGTAATGCTTACAACCCGCTGACGTCTTACACCAAGCACCTGAGGTGTTACCGGGGTTGCCGGCTCAGACGGTGTACCGGGAGTATCCGGGGTATCGGAATCATCCGAATCGTCCGGAGTATCCGGGGGTGCGGTCGGAGTAGTGGTCGGCGTCGTGGGTGTGGTATCCGGTGTGCCTGTCGGCGTAGGCTCCGGAGTAGCACTGGGAGTCGGTTCCGGGCTGGTAGTCACGGGCGGAGTAACCTCCGGCTCTCTGGACAATTCAAACTGCATTCCGAAGCCGTATCTGGTCATCTGATAGCCGTTGTTGGCCAACACACCGTTAAGGTTAGTGGTGATCTTCACTTCTCCGTCCTTTAACAGGTCGGATACCCGAGTATCTGCATAGGAACCTTCCTGTCCGTTTTTCAGCATCCGGTCATACAGACCTTCACCGTCAAAAGTATATACATTATGATATGTCGTGTAATATAAAGCATCTGCTACTGCAGAACAGCTCTCCGCTACTGTGGTATCGGCGGTTCCGTTGGTCAGGATTGCCAGTTCCTCTGCCGTAAGTTCTGAAAAGCCGTAGACCTTATTTCCTTCTTCTCTGGAAGTATTGTTGAACCAGTCTAAGTAATACTGTGCCAGGCAGCTCTGCGTAACCTCTTCCGGCTTCATTTCTTCGCTGCCATATCCTTTTTTCAAAAGAGCCTCTCCGACAATCGCATCCGTAACCTTACCTGCGGTGATTCCGAGATCCCGTAACGGAGCATTTAAAATACGGCGGGGCAATGTACAGAACGCTCCCACTTCACCGATCTCATAACCTTCAAAACCACTGGACAGAACCGTTACTTTCTCTCCTGCCTTAGGCGCTGCCGGGATCGTACCGATCGTGGCCTTTGCAGGATCATACTGATACTCCTTATTACTCTCATTTACCAGCTTTATGTTGTAGTACAGGGTATCTCCGGGCTCTGCCGCATTTCCTCCTGCCACGGTACCGTTCAGATAACCGATGGCATCGGACAGATTGATTCTTACCTTGTCCGGGGCATTGCTGTGGATCGTAATGGTGATCGTTGCATCATAGGTCACCCTGCCGGTGCCGCTTTCCCAATGCTGTTCCAGTTCCGGAGTTGTAGTAATGGTAATACCTTCGGAAATATAATGGAACACTGCGCCGTTCTCATTCTGTTCAAAAGTTACCGTTCCCGTGGGATATTCATAATAATCTACTGCGGATACCCCGGGAATCCTGTAATCGTATCCGTCATAATTGATCCAGGTCTCTGTGGGTGTGGTCACATACCATACCGTGGCAATGGTGACTCCACTGAAGGATCGACCGGTGGTGAGCAACTGATCCATAAAACTTTCCGTTACATTTTCACCATACAAGACGCCGTTGTTGTCATTCACATACTGTTTTACATCCTCAAGGGTTTTTCCGCAGTTTTCTTTATAATAGGAAGTGCCTTCGCTGTCTCCACCGTAATAAACATAGTGTAACAAATCTGCGGGCTTGCAGTCAGAATATTTGTTTACATCTAATGCTACGAATCCAACGCACTGCCAGCTTGCCCCGTTACTTCCGGTTAACTTTCCTTCGGCATCTACCCCTGTATTATCCACAGAAAGATATTTAAAGGTTTCAGCATCATCCAAAGTCATCTTATGACCTGCAAACAATGAAAAATCTCCGTTTGCCGGCTTGTAATTATTGGGCCATACGTTGGGGCTGGCTACCTGTCCTCCCACATATTTTGCCATGGTGCCTCCAGCAAGAATCACCGTTTTGATGGTGGGATAGGTTTTCTCTTTTACAGCAACAACGCTGTCGTTTCCGCTTGCACTTGCCATTTCAACAACATCGTTCTGCTCATTCTGCGTTGCTTCTTCCGCCTGTACCGTAAATCCGGTGTTGGAGATGCTGCCGATCATCAGTGCCGCTACCAGAGTTTTTGCCAGTTTGGTCTGTATTACGTTTTTTAACTTCATTTCTGTTTCCCCTCAAAACCAGTATTTCTGTTTTTATTACTTCTTTTTACTCTCCTAATAAGTAAGACTACGCCAAATGGAAAAAAGGACCAGAATTTGAAAAATTTTTCAAGATTCTGATCCTTTTATACTTTTACAGCTAAGATCGGCTGTCGTTCCGTTCCTGTTTAATGTTCTTTTCGCTTAAGAACAAGCCATGCTCCCAGACTCGTCAGGGAAAAGGCAAAGCCCAGATTCCAGGCATCGGAATCATCGCTGGTCTGCGGTCGTCTGGATGCTCCGAGGACTGCTCTGTCCGCCAAGGGAACTGTCTCATCCTCGATGGTCACCATTCTGCGGCGTCTTGCACCAAGTACCTGCGGGGTATCCGGGATTCCACCGGCCGGTGTGCCGGGATCTGCCGGGGTACCGGGATCATTCGGGGTGCCGGGATCATCTGGTGTATCATCCGGAGTATCGGGTTCATCCGGGGTGTCAGGTGTTGCGGTTGGTGTTGCGGTTGGCGTAGGTTCCTCGGTTACTACCGGCGTAGGCGTAGGCTCCTCGGTTACTACCGGCGTAGGCGTAGGCTCCTCGGTTACTACCGGTACCGTCGGTGTCGGCGTAGGCTCCTCGGTTACCACCGGTACCGTCGGTGTCGGCGTAGGTTCCGGCTCATCCGGTTCGCACGGACAGTGAATCTCTCCACCCTGCTTATACTTATCCGCTATGATGCCTCCGACAACAGTTCCACCATTATAGACAGTTGCATTCGGAGCCAGAATATATCCGAAAATAGAATTTACATTAACTTCTGTTGCATTGCCAAAGTTCCAAATAATTCTGTCTGCCCACAGCTGATGTTCCAATGCTTGCTTTTTTGCACCATGCGCATTCATCCAGCCGGTAATATTCACTGTACCGGAATCACTTACATTTACCACAACTGTTTTTCCATAAAAAGCTGCGCCAGTGATCTCTTTGTCATAGTCTTCCATCCTGGTATTTAACTCAGCACTTGTTACATTCAATACCAGTTGTGTATCGCTGTCTTCATTCGCCATAGCATATAAATCTTTGCTTTTCTGTACCATATTACCTGCCAGGACATTGCTGATCTCAGATGCAATATCTGTATCCCATACCTCACAGTTCTTCAGAAGATTTCCAGTATATAATTTATTTTCACCAGCTATAATATTATAACCCTGTCCAGTCACTTCCCGCTCAACAGAGTTCTGGGTTCCGTCAGAATTAGTAAGGGGAATTATCAGTTCCTTTTCGTCTGTTCTGCCTGACGCTGTATATTTAAGAATCTGATTCGGAGCAGAAAGATCTCCCAGATAAGATTTTCCCCCATAGCTTACCATGGAAACCTTTAATTCTTTAATTGCGGCATTTCCCTCAATATGGTCCAGATTTGAGGATACAAATTCATTCGTGTATAATACGAAAGAAAACGGATCATTCAACTTCGCGCCTGCTGCCTGCACAGTAATCCCCTCGTTCCCTGCAACAGAACCTACAACCAGTGCTGTCACCAGAACCTTTACCACTTTTTCCCTTACATACCTACCAAATCTGCTCATCTGATTTCTCCCTCAATGAAACTGCGTGTTTCAACGTCTTTAAACGTTTTCGTTCCTCTTTACAATTATTAAGACTGACGCCATTTCAAAAAAGGTTCAGATTTTTATTATTTTTTTGGTCTTTTCAGTATCATTTGCTATTTTTGTAACATAAGCCTTAGTATGCAGCCGTTTCTGTCAGGACTCCATGGATCAGAGCCCGCCTTTTTGTACCGGATGAGCCGTAGCAGGTAGACAGGGATACGATATTTCCCCTGTCACTTAAATCCGCATCCGAAGCATACAGGGAATGTTCCGTGGCCCACTGCACATAATCATCATAGGAGGCATCTGAGGTAAACGTGGCAAAACGGTCACTGGTACTCTTTGTTTCATAATAGGAAAAAATCTCATAAATGTAGACTTTATCTTCCGTGTATATATAGAAGTAAGGATTCTCCTCGCAGCTTGCCGTCCCCTTCAGCAAATTTTTAAAAGCCCCAAACATGCTCTCATCCCGCATATTATGTCCGAATACAAAGGTATTCCTGTCTGACCAGTCTGCTGAAGCCCCACAGTCCATGAAAATGCATCCGGCATTCACACTCTCCCCCTCGAAGGAATGCTTCAGATAATAGTCATTGTCCTCCCCCTGTACCACCGGATAACTGATGTCCAATGCCGGGAAATAGAGCCATCCACGAAAATCCGGGTTGGTCCTGATAAGTTCGGCAAAGTCGATCTGCAGCTCCGGATAATTTTTCTCCGCAATCTCTTCCTGTGTTTCCCCCGCCGCAGGCTCTGCCACCACCTCCTGGCGGATGGCATCGTATTCATTTTTTGCTCTCTGCTCTGACAGATAAGAATGCAGACTCATTCCTCCGGTCAGCAGTACCGCTGCCGCCAGCACTGCTGTGATCGCATTTTCCGCTTTTTTATTTTTCATGCCAGTTTCCCCTTCCTGCAAGAATCGTTATAATTTGTTAATGATTATACCTTATTTTTCCGCATTCGTCTTTACGAAAGAGTTATTTTTTGATATTTTTAAGGTATGACTTTAAATAAGAAACTATTAGGGGAATAAAATCTTATGATACATCTTTTTGCACTGCTTTCACTGCTTTTGTGCGGTGTCTGCTATACAGGCTTTCAGAACAGTTCTCATTTCCACAATACAGGCAACCGGCGTTCTCTTCTGTTGCTTGTATTTGGAGGTGCCCTGCTTCTGCGCCTGCTCCTTGCATACACCACCCACGGCTTCAGTAATGATATCGCCTGTTTTGCAGCCTGGGCTGACCGGATTTTCACTTTAGGGCCAGGGCAGTTCTATTCTGCCGAGATGTTTACGGACTATCCGCCAGGTTTCATGTATGTATTGTATCTGATCGGAGCGTTACGATCTCTGCTGCAGATTCCTTATTATTCCGATCTGCATATTTTACTGTTAAAATTACCCGCAATTCTCTGTGATATTGCCTGTGGGTTTCTACTCTACAGAGAGGCGGTAAAGCGACTGCATTTTTCCGATCTGCAGGGAATCTTTGCTGCCTCTGCGTATCTGTTCCAACCGGCGGTCATTCTGAATTCTTCTTGCTGGGGACAGGTGGATTCCGTATACACGCTGATGATCATCCTTATGTGCCTGTTCCTCATGAAGGGAAACCTGCTTCCTGCCTATGCTGTCTACGGACTGGGTGTCCTGTTAAAGCCACAGATGCTGATCTTCACGCCGGTACTGCTGGCAGGGATCTGGGACCATGTGTTCTTACAGGATTTTTCCTGGCGGAAATTCTTCTATAATTTGTGCGGTGGTCTGGTTGTCATCTGCGGGATGCTCCTTCTGTGCGCTCCTTTCGGATTAACCGCTGCAATCTCACAATATACTTCAACGTTGGGATCCTATGAATATGCAGCCATCAATGCCTACAATTTCTGGGGACTATTAGGAATGAACTGGGTCGACCAGAACACGATTTTCCTCTTCCTGCCCTGTAAGACCTGGGGCACTATCGTGATCCTGCTGATCGTACTCTTTACCTTCCTTATTGCAGCCCGCTGCCGGAAAGAGCCTTCAAGATATTTCTGTCTCGGTGCCTTTATCATCCTGACGATGTTCCTGTTCTCCGTCCGTATGCATGAGCGTTATATGTATCCCGCTCTGGCCCTGTTGCTTTTCTGCTGCCTGTACCGGCCCTCTACACCTCTCTGGAAATGCTTCAGTGGATTTGCAGTGCTGCATTTTTACAACACCGCCAATGTGCTGTACCATTACGATCCGCAGAATTATGACCGCAAGGCTCCCATCATTCTGCTGGTATCTGCCGGAATGTTGTGCTGCCTGTATTATTTCTATAAGATCATCTGGAAATATTATGTTCACGGTGAAGCAGGAGCTGCCACCGATGCAAAGCCGCAGCCCACGATAGGCCGTAGAGCTTCCGGGCATACTGCTTCCACAAGATCTGCCGCAGGACTCGGACAAAGACTTCGAGAATATTTTCTCTCTCCCCTGGAGCCCATTCCTTCCGAAGAGAGAATCCATTTCACGAAACCGGATCTGTGCCTGTTGCTGGCAATCGGTATTCTGTACAGTTGCTTTGCCCTCTATGATCTGGGAGACCGCAAAGCTCCGACAACAACTTACGATATGTCGGGAGAATTACAGGCCATCGAGCTGGAATTCCCCGAAGATGCGCTGCCTGTGACTATGGCCAGTTATCTGGCTCCCTGGCACCAGCGACATTTTGGGATGGATGTCAAAAGTAATGCCGAAGACTCCTGGACTTATCTCGGTGAGATCATTTTAAACAATGTCTTCACCTGGCAGGATGTCTCCCTGCAGGATCTGCTGACACAGGCCACAGAAAACAGTACTTCTGATATGTCTGCCACAACCAGATATCTGCGTCTGTCATTGACGGATAATGATGCCTCTCTGATTGAACTGGTCTTCCTGGACGCGAATGGCAACATCACACGCCCGTTGAACGCAGATGCCTACCCTACACTGTTTGACGAAAGCGATCTGTACCCGGAACGCTATTCCTTCCGCAACAGCATGTATTTCGATGAAATCTATCACGCACGCACGGCTTACGAGTTCCTTCACGGCCTGCCGACCTACGAAAATCCCCACCCGCCTCTGGGCAAGATCTTCATCGCCCTGGGTGTTGCCATCTTTGGAATGAATCCTTTCGGCTGGCGTATCATGGGTACTCTGTTCGGCATTGCCATGC
>ERZ827471.1918-NODE-1918-length-10780-cov-3.173613_pt1 | contig 10780 bp, 10 predicted proteins | sample MGYA00519772_ERZ827471 | MGnify/ENA primary metagenome ERZ827471 (study PRJEB31778, sample SAMEA3449315) | human gut metagenome | biome: human gut; feature: human-associated habitat; material: faeces | place: United Kingdom | collected 2010/2012 ... | reverse complement strand
TAAAATCCTATGCCAATATTGTAAGCGAAAAGGCTGTGCTGCGCCGGCTGATCAAGACCACAGAGGAGATTGCAGGGGCCTGCTATGCGGGAAAGGAACCGTTGGAAAATATTCTGGCAGATACGGAGAAATCGGTATTTGACCTTCTTCAGAATAAGGGCGGGCAGGAATTTGTACCCATCAAGCAGGTTGCCATCAATGTGCTGGAAAAGATCGAGGACGCCTACCGCAATCAGGGAACAGTTACGGGTATTCCGTCCGGCTTTATTGACCTGGACTACAAGCTGTCCGGCTTTCAGCCCTCTGATTTTATCCTGATCGCTGCCCGTCCCTCCATGGGAAAGACGGCCTTTGTGCTGAATGTGGTAGATTATGTCTCAGTGCGGAAAAATCTGCCCTGTATGGTATTCAGCCTGGAGATGTCCAAGGAACAGCTGGTAAACCGTATGCTGTGTTCCGAAGCCATGCTGGATGCCCAGAGGCTCCGTACAGGGGAACTGACAGACAGCGACTGGGCAGATTTGATTCAGGCCATGGGTCCTCTTTCTCAGGCACCTATTTACATTGACGATACCCCCGGGGTTACCCCCATGGAGGTCCGTTCCAAATGCCGCCGCCTGAAGGTGGAAAAAGGCCTTGGACTTATCGTTATCGACTACTTGCAGCTTATGAGCGGCAACAGCCGGAACGATTCCAGACAGCAGGAGATTTCCGAAATCTCCCGTTCCCTCAAGGCCATCGCCAGAGAAATGGAAGCGCCGGTCATTGCCCTTTCTCAGCTGTCCCGTGCTTGTGAACAGCGTGCAGACCATAGACCCATGCTCTCTGACCTGAGAGAATCCGGCGCCATCGAGCAGGACGCCGATGTAGTAGCGTTTTTGTATCGTGATGAGTATTATTTCCCCGATACGGAAAAGAAAAATCAGGCGGAACTGATCATTGCCAAACAGCGTAATGGTCCGACGGGCACCGTTGATTTGACCTGGATGGGTCAGTATACCAAATTTGGTAATTTCCTGAAAAAATTCTAAAAATGGAAGCGAAAAACCTCGGTTTGAATGGAAGGAATTTCCAGTCATTCCGGGGTTTTCTCATTGTTTTGTAATTTTTTCCGCCGATTGAATAAGTTGGGGTTGACGTTGATTTTGGGAAAGCATATACTAATGGTGGAGAAAAATGACAGGTAAGAACGTATTCATGGAGGTGAACCGAATGGACGGCAGTAGCGAGAGTATCCCTTTGGGTCCTGAGCGATGGTATTTGAATATCACAGCGGAAATGTCGCATCCTTTTGGTTCCTTTTTTCCTATGGTGAAATAGGGGCTTGCTTTTCTGTGCGCGTTTTTCGGAAAATTGTATGACGACATTTTCTGCTGACACTTTTGCAAAGACAATGGTGTTTTTTTATTGTCTGAAAAACGAGGTGAAAAACAGTGGAGGAAATGCAGACGCTCTTTGACCATTTCAATGAACTCATGGACAAAGGGGCATATATACAGTTAAAACAGGAATTGAACGAGGAAAACGCCGCCGACCTGGCGGAATACTTCGAGGAACTGTCCGCGGAAAAACAGCTTTTCATTTTCCGTCTGCTGACCAAAGACATGGCAGCGGAAGTATTTTCCTATATGGACAGCGACACCCAGGAACATATCGTTCATTCCATTACAGATAAAGAAGTGCGCAACATCGTAGACGAAATGTTCCTGGACGATACGGTGGACTTTCTGGAAGAAGCACCTGCCAATCTGGTAAAAAAGGTGCTGCGCAACACCGACGCGGAAACCGCTTTTTGAACTACCCGGAAAATTCCGCCGGCAGCTTGATGACCATCGAGTTTGTGAAACTCAGAGGCGGTATGACCGTAGATGTTGCCATGAAGCAGATTAAGCGGACAGGCATGGATAAAGAAACCATCTATACCTGTTATGTCATCGACGGCCAGAGAAAGCTTATCGGCGTTGTACCTCTGCGGACACTGATTTGCGCCAAGGATGAAGAACTGGTGCAGGATTTGATGGAAGAAGACGTGGTATCTGTACACACCACCGACGACCAGGAAGAAGTTGCGCAAATCTTCAAGAAATACAACTGGATGGCACTGCCTGTGACGGACTTGGAAAACCGTCTGGTGGGCATCATCACCGTGGACGATATCGTGGACGTTATCGACGAAGAAACCACAGAAGATATGGAAAAAATGGCGGCGTTGCTGCCTTCCGATGAAGAATATCTGAAAACACCTGTGACAAAACTGGCACGAAACCGTATTGTGTGGCTGTGCGTACTGATGGTATCCGGTACCCTCAGTTCCTTGGTTATCAGCCATTATCAGACGTTGTTGGCAACGGTTATGGCGCTTTCCAGCTTCATCACCATCATCACAGGTACCGGGGGGAACGCAGGCTCTCAGGCTTCCACCATGATCATTCGTGGTATGGCGCTGGGAGAAATCGAAGTGAAAGACGTACTTCGGGTTGTCTGGAAAGAAGTTCGGGTCGGCGCTCTTTGCGGCATTGCCCTGGGGGCAGTCAATATGGTGCGTATGACATTTTTCAGCCCAAGCACGGGCTTTTTGGTAGACTTTACCGTTTCCATCAGTATGGCAGCTGTTGTGGTGCTTTCCAAGACCATTGGCTGTACCCTGCCTCTTCTGGCGAAGAAAGTGGGACTGGATCCTGCCATCATGGCTACGCCGCTGATTTCTACCCTGGTAGACATCAGTACCATCAGCGTATACTTTGCCATTGTCAGCACGGCATTTGCCCTGTAGGAGATTGTATGCAAAAATAGACAGAAGATTCTACAAAGAGACCTTGTTTGCATGGTCTCTTTGTATTATAATAGAAATACTGAGAAAATATGGAATGGAAAGGAGTCTATCAATCATGGGATTTATAGATGAAATCAAAGCAAAAGCAAAAAGTTGTAAAAAAACAATCGTTCTTCCAGAGAGCGAAGACATCAGAACTTATGAGGCAGCAGAGGCAATTTTAAAAGAAGGGACAGCTAACCTGATCCTGATCGGAAGCGAAGAAGAGATCGCTAAGAATAAAGGGGATTTCGACATCACAGGAGCTACAATCGTAGACCCTGCTACATATGAGAAGACAGACGAATATGTAGCAACACTTGTTGAACTGAGAAAGAAAAAAGGAATGACAGAAGAGCAGGCAAGAGAGATTCTTCTTACTAATTACTTATATTATGGTGTAATGATGGTTAAGATGAAAGATGCAGACGGAATGGTATCCGGAGCATGCCACTCTACAGCTGACACACTTCGTCCATGCCTTCAGATCCTGAAGACAAAACCAGGAACAAAGCTTGTATCTGCATTCTTTGTTATGGTAGTACCTGACTGCGACATGGGAGAGAACGGAACATTTGTATTCGCTGACTGCGGACTGAACCAGAATCCTACATCCGAAGAGCTTGCAGCAATCGCTCAGTCTTCAGCAGAAAGCTTCAAACAGCTCGTTGGTGCTGATCCAAGAGTTGCTATGCTTTCTTACTCAACAATGGGAAGTGCAAAACACGATGACGTAACAAAAGTACAGGAAGCTGTTAAGATCGCAAAAGCTGAGAATCCGGATCTTATGTTAGACGGAGAGATGCAGCTTGATGCAGCACTTGTTCCTTCTGTTGGAGCAGCTAAAGCACCAGGAAGCCAGGTTGCAGGAAAAGCCAATACTCTGATCTTCCCTAACCTTGATGCAGGTAACATTGGATACAAACTTGTTCAGCGTCTTGCAAAAGCAGAAGCTTACGGACCAATGACACAGGGAATCGCAGCACCTGTTAACGACCTTTCAAGAGGATGCAGTGCTAAGGATATTGAAGGTGTTGTTGCAATCACAGCAGTTCAGTGCCAGAATCAGTAAGAGATAAAGTAAGAGGAGAAATAATATGAAAGTATTAGTAATGAACTGCGGAAGTTCATCTTTAAAATATCAGTTGATTGACATGGAGAACGAGAGCGTTCTTGCAAAAGGTATCTGTGAAAGAATCGGAGCCGATGGATCTGTATTAACACACAAACCAACAGGAAAAGATAAATATGTTGTAGAGCAGGCAATGCCAGATCATGGTGTAGCAGTACAGTTAGTACTGGATGCTTTACAGGATAAAGAGCATGGTGTGATCGAAAGTGCGGATGAGATTACAGCAATTGGACACCGTGTACTGCATGCAGGTACTATTTACAGTGATGCAACACTTGTAACAGAAGACGTGAAGAAAGTTGTTCGTGACTGCTTCGACCTCGGACCTCTTCATAACCCTGCAAACCTGATCGGTATTGAAGCTTGCGAAAAAGCAATGCCTGGCAAACCGAATGTAGCAGTATTCGATACAGCATTTGGTATGAATATTCCAAAGAAAGCAGCTATGTATGCAATCCCATATGAATATTATGAGAAATACAGCATCAGAAGATATGGTTTCCACGGAACAAGCCATATGTTCGTATCTGGTGAAACTGTAAAACTTCTTGGAAAAGAAGATGCAAAGGTTATTGTATGCCACATTGGTAATGGTGCAAGTATCTCCGCATCTATCGGTGGAAAATGCGTAGACACAAGTATGGGACTTACTCCTTTGGAAGGACTTGTTATGGGAACACGTAGTGGAGATGTTGATCCTGCAGTTCTTCAGTTCATCTGCAATCATGAAGATATCAGCGTAGATGAGATGCTGAATATCCTGAACAAAAAGTCAGGACTTCTTGGAATCAGCGGTGTGTCTTCTGACTTCCGTGATGTAAGACAGGCAGCTGCTGACGGAAACGAAAGAGCACAGCTTGCAATGGATACTTACAAATACCGTGTTGCAAAATATATCGGATCTTATACAGCAGCAATGAACGGTGTAGATGCAATCACATTTACAGCCGGTGTTGGAGAGAATGCTCCGGACCTCAGAAAAGACATCTGTGATTACCTTGGATATCTTGGCGTAGAGCTCGACGAAGAAAAGAATGAGAATGTTCACGGAGAGACAACCGTAATTTCTACACCAGAATCAAAAGTAAAAGTAATTGTCCTTCCTACAAACGAAGAGTTAGCTATTGCTCGTGAAACAGCAAAATTAGTTTAAGACTAAATGACTAAAAGAATGTAAATTTCTGTTGACAAAATAATTTTACATGATATAATAGTCTAGTGTGTGAATAGGAGACGATACTATGATATTAAACCTATCCGACGTTCTGTCTGAGCAGCATAAAGCAATACATGAATCTGTTCCGATTGAAATGACTTGTTTCAAGTCTGAGATGGGAGATTATGCAATTACAGAGAAGACACCACTTGAATTGTCTGTAGAATATGCAGGTGACCGCAAGTTGGAAGTGACTGGTAAAGCTGAGATTACATCAGTTGCACCATGTGACAGATGTCTGGAAGATGTAGAAGTGAAGGTGACACTTGACTTCAAGCATAAGATTGATACAGAGTCAGATGCATATGATCAGTCAGAAGATTTAGACGAGAATAACTATATTGACGGATATAGCTTAGATGTAGAACAATTGGTCTACAACGAGTTATTGGTAGGGTGGCCGACGAAAATTCTATGCAGCGAAGACTGTAAAGGTATTTGCAACGTATGTGGTCAGAACCTGAATAAAGGTACCTGTAACTGTGAAGATACGGGGCTCGACCCTAGAATGTCAGTTATCCGTGATGTATTTAAGAATTTTAAGGAGGTGTAACCTATGTCAATTTGTCCAAAGAATAAATCTTCTAAAGCAAGAAGAGACAAAAGAAGAGCAAACTGGAAAATGAGCGCACCAAACCTGGTAAAATGCAGCAAGTGTGGCGAATTAATGATGCCTCACAGAGTATGCAAGGCTTGTGGTTCATACAACAAAAAAGAAATCATTGCTCAGGATTAATTTTTGAAAAATGATAAAAAAGAGACAATCAGTTTTGGTTGTCTCTTTTTTTGTCATGCATTCGGAAGAAGCTACCGTTGGCAGGTTCTGCGGATGCAATCTGAATATGCAGAAAATATTTTTCATTAAAGTTTTCTGTATATAAATTTTGTGAAAAATTTCGAAAAAAAGATAAAATAATTGCTTTTAGTGTTGCAACATTTCGCGAAAGTGTTATAATTTTAACCAGATATAGAACGTAGTCTATAAATAAACTGCCGATGGGGAAAGTGAAAATTCATTTTACAGGCAAAGAGATGGGCTATGTAGCTAAGGAGGAAAACAGAATGACAGAAGTAGCAAAGCGTATTGAAAAGCTTCGCGCACTGATGGCAGAGCAGAATATCGATGCATATGTTGTGCCAACTGCAGATTTCCATCAAAGTGAGTATGTAGGAGAGCATTTCAAAGCAAGAAAGTTCATCACTGGATTCAGTGGTTCCTACGGAACAGCTGTAATCGCAAAAGATGACGCAGGTCTGTGGACAGATGGAAGATATTTCACACAAGCACTGACCGAGATGGAAGGCAGTGGTGTCCGCCTGATGAAGATGTTTGTTGATGATACTCCATCTACAACAGAATGGCTTGCCCAGAAGATCCCGGAAGGCGGTAAAGTCGCATTTGACGGCCGTGTTCTTTCTATGGGAGAAGGACAGGAATATGAAGAAGTATTGGGCGCAAAGAATATCACGATCGAATATGAAGTAGATCTGATCGACCAGATCTGGGAAGATCGCCCGTCTCTTTCTAAGAAACCTTGTTTCTTCCTGGAAGACAAATACACAGGAGAGAATGTTGCATCCAAGCTGAAACGAGTTCGTGAGAAGATGGCTGAATACGGAGCAACGGTACATTTGATTGCGTCTCTGGATGATAACGCATGGCTTCTGAACTTCAGAGGAGATGATATTGACTTCTTCCCATTGGTACTGGACTATGTGATCGTACGTAAAGACAGTGTAGATCTGTATATCGATGACAGCAAACTGAATGACCGCATCAGAGAAGAGATGGCAAAGAATAATGTCAACATTCATCCATACAATGATATTTACGAAGATGCTAAGAAGATTGGTGCAGATGAGGTTGCACTGATTGACCCGATGAAGATGAACTATGCACTGTATAAGAGTCTTCCATGTAAGGTAGTAGAAGGAGCTAATCCGACTATCTTGATGAAAGCAATTAAGAATGCTGTTGAGATTGAAAATATCAAAAATGCAGAATTGAAAGACAGTATTGCACTGACGAAGTTCATTTACTGGGTTAAGAAAAATTATGACAAGATGGAGATTACAGAGCTTTCTGCTTCAGATAAACTGACAGCTCTGCGTGCAGAACAGGAAGGATATATCCGTGACTCATTCGAACCTCTGCAGGCTTTCGGTGAGCACGCTGCAATGATGCATTATGCACCGTCTAAAGAGACAGACGTTGTATTAAAAGAAGGCGGTATGCTTCTGAGCGATACAGGCGGCGGATATTATGAAGGTTCTACTGATATTACCAGAACAACAGTACTGGGACATATCACACCGGAACTGAAGAAATATTACACAGCTGTATACAGAGCAATGCAGCACTTAAGCGCAGCAAACTTCCTCTATGGTAACCACGGATGGTCTCTGGATGTATTGGCAAGACAGCCAATCTGGGATATGAACAAAGACTTCCAGTGCGGAACCGGACATGGTTTCGGATATCTTGGAAGTATCCACGAGCCGCCAACAGGATTCCGCTGGTACATCGTTCCTTCTAAGAACGAACATCATCAGTTTGAGCCTGGTATGGTAATTACAGATGAGCCGGGAATCTATGAAGAAGGAGATTTTGGTATCCGTATCGAGAACAACCTGCTTACTGTAAACGGTGAGAAGAATAAATATGGACAGTTCATGCACTTTGAGACTCTGAACTTCGTACCAATCGACCTTGATGGTATCGATCCGGAAGAACTGACAAGATCAGAGAAAGAATGGCTGAATGATTATCACAAAGCCTGCTACGAGAAAGTTGGTCCATATCTGACTGATGAAGAAAGAGAATGGCTGAAAGAATACACAAGAGCTATCTAATACTTCTAAAGTACATAGAAAAAGCTGCAAGTAAGTAACTTTACTTACTCATAAGAAAATTTAACTGACAAGGGGTGTCAGAAAATTATAATAAAAAAATGCCGCGGACCAGCGGTCTGCGGCATCTTTTAAGAAAAGGAGAATAGATAAAATGGCAAAAATAACAGAAGGATATATGCCTTTCCACGGCTATCAGACATATTACAGAATCGTTGGAGAACAGAAAGATAACGGAAAAGCTCCGCTGATCTGCTTACATGGCGGACCTGGATCTACACATAACTATTTTGAAGTACTGGATAATGTTGCAGATGATGATGATCGTATGATCATTATGTATGATCAGTTGGGTTGCGGTAAATCTTACCTGGATGGACATCCGGAGATGTGGACACAGGATCTTTGGCTGGATGAATTGGATGCATTAAGAGAACACCTCGGACTGGATGAATGCCATATCATTGGCCAGTCATGGGGCGGTATGATGCAGATTGCATATGCGATTGAACGTGGAGCAAAAGGTGTAAAATCATTCATCATTTCTTCCGGTCATCCAAGCAGCAGCCTGTGGGCAAGAGAAGGAATGCGCAGAATCAAGATGATGACAGAAGAAGATCAAGCAGCGATCAACGATGCCCTGGAGCGTAATGACTTCACAGGAGAAGCTTATCTGAAAGCTGTAGATAACTATATGGACAGATACTGCAATTACTGGAGAGAAGATCTTCCAGAGTGCTGTACAAGACCTAAGAAATCTGGTGGAGAAGCTTATCTGTATGGATGGGGACCGAACGAATTCGTTCCATCCGGTACACTGAAAGATTTTGAATATATCGACAGGCTTCATGAGATTAAAGTTCCATCACTGATCATGAGTGGTATCTCTGATCTTTGTTCACCATTAGTTGCAAAGACTATGGCAGACGAGATCCCGGATACGAAATGGATTCTCTGGGAGAGAGCAAGACATACAACATTTGTAGACAGACACGATGACTACTGTGTAGAACTGATCAAGTGGATGAACGAATACGATAAATAAAATACATAAAATGATTTGAAAAAGATCTCCGTCATTTGACGGGGATCTTTTTCAAATGCGATATCTGTAAATTAATAGTGACTTCACTGCGTAAATGTGATAAAATAAATCGTCTGGCATATAAGAATAATCAATGTCTGATAATATAATCTGATAAGAAAGAGGGAAAGTTCTGATTGTAATCATGGAAAATCAGAACTGAAAGAGAGATGGAAAAAGAAAAAAATAACAGAAGTTCCTTTTCAGGAAAAATAGGATTCGTTCTGTCTGCGGCAGGCGCATCCGTCGGTCTGGGAAATATCTGGAGATTCCCCTATTTGGCCGCAAAATATGGTGGAGGTATATTCCTCCTGATCTACATCCTGCTTGCGCTGACATTTGGTTATACAATGATCGTTGCGGAATCAGCTCTTGGACGTATGACAAGAAAGAGTCCGGTTGGTGCGTTTAAAGCCTTTGGCAAAAAGGCCGGATGGTTGTCGTTCGGTGGATGGATCAATGCAATTATTCCTGTGTTGATCGTACCGTATTATTCTGTCATCGGTGGATGGGTAATTAAATATTTTGTGGAATACCTGAAAGGGAATGGCGCAAAATTAGCAGAAGATGGATATTTTTCAAACTTTATATCCAATGGTCTTTCTACGGAAATATGCTTTATTGTTTTCTGTATGTTCACATTGATCATTATCTATGCGGGTGTCCGTAATGGAATTGAACGTGTTTCCAAGTTTATGATGCCGATACTGGTGGTACTGTCTGTGATCATTGCAATCTATTCGGTGACAAGACCGGGTGCGCTGGCTGGTGTGAAATACTTCCTTGTACCAAATCCTAAAAACTTTTCATGGATGACGGTTGTAACAGCCATGGGACAGATGTTCTATTCTCTGTCAATTGCTATGGGTATTTTGGTCACATTTGGCTCTTACATGAAAAAAGACACGTCCATCGAAGATTCGACAAGGAATGTTGAAGTATTTGATACTGCAATTGCAATTATGGCTGGTCTGATGATTATTCCGGCTGTATTTGCATTCTCTGGTGGAGATCCTGATACGCTGCAGGCAGGTCCGTCATTAATGTTTATTACAATTCCAAAGGTATTTGACAGCATGGGATTTGGAACGTTTGCAGGAATCCTGTTCTTTTTACTTGTATTATTTGCTGCTGTTACAAGTTCTATCGCATTAACAGAAAGTGCAGTTTCTACTGTAGAAGACGAATTAAAATGGAGCCGTAAGAAATCCACGGTTATTGTGGGATTCATTATGATTATTCTCGGAACATTGTCATGCCTTGGATATGGACCATTATCATTCGTAAAGATCATCGGAATGCAGTTCCTGGACTTCTTTGACTTCCTTACCAATTCTGTGATGATGCCGATTGCTGCGTTGATGACAAGTTTATTTGTATCTAAAGTAGTTGGTGTGGATCGTATGGAAGAAGAAATCCGGCATGGGGAAAGTAAATTCCGCAGAAAGAAGATATTTGTCGTAATGATCAAGTATCTGTGCCCAATCTTTGCTATTATTATTCTGGTCAGTTCGGTAGCAAATGCATTTGGGTGGATTTCAATGTAAGTGTATTGGGATTTAATTTAGAAGGCATGACTACCCGGACCTGCATAAAAAGTAGGAAGCCGTTCCTGTTCAGGTTCCGTCGGTGGGAAATACTAAAGCGTCAAAATTATGCTAAAAACGGGCTTCCGAAATTTGCAAC
>ERZ827471.1915-NODE-1915-length-10792-cov-2.780199_pt1 | contig 10792 bp, 9 predicted proteins | sample MGYA00519772_ERZ827471 | MGnify/ENA primary metagenome ERZ827471 (study PRJEB31778, sample SAMEA3449315) | human gut metagenome | biome: human gut; feature: human-associated habitat; material: faeces | place: United Kingdom | collected 2010/2012 ... | reverse complement strand
ATCGTCTCGATCAGCTCCGGATAGATCTCTTCCGGATAACAGTACAGAACACGGATCCAGACAATTCCGGGAATCTTACAGAGCTCTTTTAATAACAGGTGCAGTGATTTCTTACCATAAAGATCTGTTCCGTAGATGGTGGTTTCCTGGGCTACCAGAATCAGTTCTCTGACGCCCTGTTCTGCCAGCTGTTTTGCGATTGCAAGTCCTAATCCGGTTCCTTTAATCTTCTTATTTTTCTTAGAGTCTACTCTCATAAATGCATCAAACAAAACGGGCAAATTTTCTTCTTTGATTCCGATTCCTGTGTCTTTTACCTCGAAAATAAGCTTCGTTTCTTCTTCATTTTTACTGACTTTAATATCAATCTGACCTTCTTTTGTGTATTTTACTGCATTATTGATCAGGTTCAAAAGAATCTGTTTGATATGTATCACATCACCGATCAGATACGCTGGCAAGGTCTTATCAAATATCAGATTCATTTTTAATGACTTTTGTTCCGCCTGTTTCTCTGCGATCAACATCACTTCATCAAGCAGCTGCCTGAGTTCATATTTTCCTTCTTCAATCTCCATTTTTCCGGATTCAATCCTTGAAATATCCAGAATATTATTGATCAATGAGATCAGATAACTTCCAGAACGTTCAATACTTTTTGCATATTGACGGATTTCTTTGCTTTCACTTTCTCTAAGAATCATCTCGTTCATTCCAAGCATTACATTGATCGGAGTCCTGATCTCATGACTCATATTAGCAAGAAATGCACTCTTTGCCTTGTTCGCTGACTGTGCTTCGATCCTTGCTTCTTCTAAGATCTCTTGTTGTTTGTTGTACATCCGAAAATGTAGATACATCACTGCTGCCACCGAAATACTAGATGCACAAAATCCTATCAACAGATCCATCACAACTTCTTTTTCAGAGGAAAACCATACAACCATCTGCGGATTTTGATAGGCGATCATGATCGTTGCTATATATACGACCATTTCCATAAATGCTGTAAAAAACATTACCTTTCCTTCCAACATAAAGACTGTAAATAAGATCCCAAAAATATAAAAAGAAACCATCCCACCCTTGTAACCGCCAGATTTAAAAAATAAATATGGGAACATCATAAGAAAGATCATAATGATCGTAACAACATAACAAAACTGATATCTGCCACTTTTGTATGCATAAAACAACAACACGAAAGACAACACTGCAATCCCAAGATTCAATCCTAGAATCACACTATCCTGATTATTCGCATATGATGAAATCCCATTGATCAGACAGATCATTCCACCAACTAATGCAAGCACATTAAATAATCTTACCCGAAATGGAAGGGATAACCGAAACAGTGAATGTTCTCCCTGCAATATCTGACGAAACCATTTTTCCACGAACTTTCCTCCCCTTTCATGATCTTGCTTCTAGTTTATCACGCTCTTTCTTATCTCCCTAGTTACTATCAGTCATCTCTTTTGGAATGCTGTTCTAAGAAATGCAATACCGCATCATAAACTTTCTCTACATCATCTTCATTTAAGATCTCATGTCTCCGATTTAAAAATAACATTCCACGTACCTGATTATACCCTCGCTTTTTTAAAGTTGTCATTGCCTGTGCATACTGTTTCTTTGAACCAATGCATGGATCATCTGCTCCTGCGATAAACAAGATCGGAAGTGACGGATGTTTTACCTGCCATCCTTTTTTGTTGTAAGTTTCATCCATTAGTAAAAACAGATTTAAAAATCCATTATTACTAAATACGAATCCATCCAATGGATTTTCATCATAAGCTTTTACATTTTCTTTGTTATAACTGATCCAGCCATTTTCGGATTCATCTTCTCCTAATGCCTTTCCATATAAGCCAAGTGCCATCTTCTGGAAGAACTTTCCTTTTTTGTGTGCTCCCATTTTACAAGCAGTTTTTGCAAGAAATTCTGCTGCCTTTGCTGCTTTATTTTCACTTGGACTTCCACATACGATCAGAGAGTCCAGCTCATCATCATATTTTTTCAGATAACAACGAACCACCAAAGATCCCATACTATGTCCGAACAAATGATATGGAAGTTCTTCCCCATATCGTTCTTTCATCCATGTTGTTACCTGATGAGCATCTTCTATGATCGCTTTTCCACTGTCATCATAAAAATACCCAAGGTCTGACGCATTTTTGACACTCTTACCATGACCTCTATGATCATGGATCACACTGATATAGCCATTGTTACACAACATTTGCATTAAAGGCTCATAGCGTTCTTTATGTTCTGCCATACCATGAGAAATTTGAAATATTCCTTTTATTTCAGTATCAGGTATAATCATAGCTATGCTTATAGGTAAATTATCTTGATTTGAATTTATTGTTATTTCTTTTATTTCCATATTTATTTTTATAGTATATTTTATTGATATACTATTTTCTCCTTTCGTACAAGCATTTGTCTATCCAAAAATATTCTTTAGCTGATATTTTCTTTCTTTTATAATTTCTTGATTTAATTTTAAGGTTCCAATTTGGAACCTCAAAGATTTAAATTCATTTTCAGTTAATTAAAAACAATATTTTTTTGAAAATCTATTCATATTTCTTTTTACTGCTTTATTTATATTTCTAGTTTCATAATGATATAGCATTGCTACATCACTATTTAACATCACTTTCTTTCCTATAATTGTATGTATTAAATTTTTTATTTTTACTTTGTATTTCAAAACTAAAAATTTTCTTATTGTTTCCTATATAAAAAATAATTATTTAAATAGATTATATTTATCTATAAAATATCTTTTTAATTTTTTCAATATTCTATTTAATAAACTTTCTTTGTATTCTGTTAATATCATACTTTGACCTTTAATATTACTTGACATATTCGATTTATTTAAGAATAAATCATCAGGGTTGTACTTCAATCTACTATTTTTTTCAATTTGATATCTATCATATTTTTGCTTTGCAATAATTTTTTCTCTTTGTTCCTGTGTAGCCCAATAGTCTCGAAATAAAATTGCTATAATAGCTTTTGCTCTTTTAGAAATATTTTGTTCGCCTAAAGAAATATTGGGATTATAGTTGAAGTCATATTTCTTATCTGAATTATTTTTAAATAGTTGTATTTTTGATTTAGGAATTTTATTGTAATCATCTATAGATATATATTTCAATATTTCTAATACTTCACTATATGCAATTGCATATTCTATATCATTCATAAATTTTCTCCTTATAGTTCTTGAAGATTTATTTCATTATCTCTCATTATTCTTTCTTGTTGTTCCATATTTAGCTGTGTATCATCTATATACGAAGTTTCTTGCTGTTCTGATAAAGATTCTTTTCCCAATTCTTGAACATTTTTACTATGTTCTTGAATTTCTTGCCTCTTATCATTCATCATATTACTGAAAAACTGTTTTATATCAAAATCTTTTAAAAATTTTTTAAATTTTTTTGAGTCCTCTGAAAAATATGCATCTATCAAGGCATTGCTTTGACTATTAACTAATATTGTAGCTAAATATACTTGACTGTCATAAGTATTTGGTTTTTTCAGTTCATCTACTTGCATTGCTAACATTTCTGTAATTCCCTCATTTAATCCACTTGCTTTCAATCCAATATCTACTTTTCCATCGTCTTTATCATATCCATCTATAGATATTCCTCTTTTATCATAACCTATTCCATTTGTACCAAAATACATTTCTGTATTATCTGCAAGGAAATGAAACATTTCATGTGTTATTGTATGATTACTATTGTTGTCATTCGTATAAATTGCATTTTCAAAGCTCCATTTATCTCCATTAAATTCCATATTCTTTTTTGTTACAAATGATGCAGGAGCATTACTCGTAATTTCATGTCTAACACCATTTTGTATCACAAAATGTGTTTTTCCTTCTCTTTTAACTACTGATAATAATTCTAGTCTTTTTCTTAATAATTCTTCATTTACTTTATATCTTTTAACTAAAAAATCAATATTTTTTTCACCAATTTTTTGTATTCTATTTTCCATTTGTATATCTTTAATTTCTTCCAATTGTTTATTATATAATTTCATTTATCCTCCCGAAAATAAGTATATTAAATTCATTATAATATAGTTTTATCACGCATCAAATAAGCATTTTCTTTTTATCTAATTTTTTGCCTATTATGATAATCATACTACACAATCTTTTCTTTTTCAAGTTAGAGGTAAATAAAAATATAAAATTAATTCAATTGTAACATTATTTTAATAATAACTTATACAGCAAGTTCACTTTTTAATATTACTGAAATCATCTTTATTCCTTGTTCTGTAAATACATATAATGAATAGTATTTTTTGTAAAATAAAAAGGAAAATTGATGTTACTCAACTTTCCTGTAATACTATTATAGGTTAAAACCTACAACATATTTGTGCTATTAGTTTATGCTAAAAGCTTAAAAATATTCATAATACTAAAAATCTTAAAAGATTTTCATATTTATTAAATGTTACTATTGTTTTAATGAAAACAACATATTTGTAATTTAATTTTATCATTTATCTTATTAAATGTCAAATTATAATCTCTACTTTTTAATTTTCTTTTAGTTTTTCTATGTATTTATTCAAATTTTCAATTTTTTCTTCGTATTTCTTTATATTTTTCATCAATCCTAAACTTACATATAATGCATTATCTATATTGCTTATATCTTCTTTTGAAAGTTTTGTTATGTAGTTTCCTAATCTTGCTTTACTAACAGTTTGAACATTTGAAAGATTTACTTGTCCATCAAGTATTGTTATTCCGTTATTATCTTTTTGGCTTATAATATGTGCCATTGATGGAATTGGCTTTGCTGTATGTGTTATTGGTGCAACTATAACATTACTTGAATTTATATTGCCTACATCACTTTGAATTATTACACAAGGTCTTTCCTTTTGCATTTCTGAACCTATACCAATACCAAAATTGCATTTATAAACTTCACCTCTTCGTACAATTCTATTTTTAGCCTTGTCTGAATTAGTATCTAAATATATTTTTGTCTTAGTCCATTCTAAAATGTGTTGTACTTTTGAAACAAGTATTTGGGGCTCTTCGTTTTTGTTTAATTTCTCCATATAAAATTTTCTCCCTTCTATAATATAAAAATGTCTCAAGGCTTCAAAAGTTTCTTGAGAACTACTCATATAGTTTATATCATATAAAAAATTAAAAATCAATGTTTCCATTGATTCTTTATACCACTTCGTGGGAGTAAAATTTGGAGCAGGTAGTGGGAATCGAACCCACGTCATCAGCTTGGAAGGCTGAGGTTCTACCATTGAACTACACCTGCATCTGTTGTCCTCTGACAATTATAGATTATAAATGCTTTTTTTATTTTTGTCAATACTTTTTTTAAAATTTTTTTAATTTTTCTGTTTTTTTATTTACAATTTCTTTTAACTAATATACAATAAGCTTAAATAATATTTTTAAAATTGTATATACTAAGAAAAAATTTTGGAGGTAACAAATGAAGAAAAAAAATGAATTAGATTATAAAGATTTAAAAATGTATTGTAATCCTAATGTTTTCAAATTTGATTCAACTGAAGAATTATCCCCTATTCAAGAAGGAATTGGTCAAGATAGAGGTATTAAAGCTTTAGAATTTGGAATTCAAGTTGATGTAAAAGGATATAACTTATATTTAGAAGGTCCTAGTGGTGTTGGAAAGACAATGTATACTAAAAATTATTTAGAAAAAATTGCTGCAAAAAAGAAGGCTCCTTCTGATTGGTGTTATATCTATAATTTTGATAATCCAAATGAACCTATTGCTGTTGAATTACCTGCTGGTCAAGGTAAAGAATTTAAAGCATCAATGGATGGTTTTATTAAAGAAATTAGAAAAGATATTAAACAAACTTTTAATACTGATGATTTTGAAAAAGAAAAATCTTTAATTAAACAAGAATATGAAGCTAAGCGTTCTGCCCTATTGGAAAAATTAAATTCTGAAGCTGCTAAGTATAATTTTCATGTTCACACTGCTCAAAATGGTATTTATATGATGCCTGTTGTAGATGGCAAACCTGTTGAAGAAGATGAGTTTGAAAAATTAGATGATAAGTTAAAACAAGAATATGAAGCTAAATCTGTTATTGTTCAAGAACAAATTATGGCAGTTATTGGGCAAATAAAAGAGATTGAAAGAGAGTCTGATAAAAGAATTTCTGAATGGCAATCTAATATTGCTCTTTTAACAGTTAATGTTCATATTAATTATTTAAAATCTAAATATAAAAGAAATAAAAAAATAAATAAATTTTTAAATGATGTTAAACAAGATGTTTTAAAAAATATTCCTGCATTTTTAGAAGAAGATACAAATAACAATAATAGTAACCAACAACCAGCAAATCCTAATATAAAAAAAGTTGACCCTTCTTTGAATTATAGAGTTAATTTATTTGTAGATAATTCAAATCGTGAAGGTGCTCCTGTTATTATGGATTCAAATTATTCTTATAATAACATTTTTGGTGCTTTAGAGTATGAAAATTATTATGGTGCTTTAAAAACAGACCATACAATGTTAAAATCTGGTTTATTACAACAAGCTAATGGTGGTTATATTATTTTTCAAGCTAAAGATTTACTTAGTAATCCTGCTTGTTATGAAGCCTTAAAAAAAGCTTTGCGTGTTAAAGAAGTTGGGATAGAAAATTCTGTTGAGCAACGCTCATCTATGGTTCTAATTTCCTTAAAGCCTGAGCCTATACCTCTTAATTTAAAGGTTATTTTAATAGGTAGTGCTAGTATATATCAAACATTATTATCTATGGACTCTGATTTTAAGAAATTATTTAAAATTAAAGTTGAATTTGAAGATGATGCTCCTGCAACTACTGAAAATCTTAATAAATTAGCAAGAATCATACATGGATTTTGTGCTCACGAGGGATTACCTCACTTAGATAAGTCAGCAATGGCAAGACTTGCTGAATATGCTTCTAAACTTGCTGGAAGCCATAATAAAATTTCTACTAGGTTTGATGATCTTATTCAAGTTGTTGGAGAAGCCGCAACTTGGGCTAAAATTTCAAGATCTAAAATTGTAACAGAAAAGTTCATTTTGAAAGCCCTTGAAGAACAGATAAATAGAGTTAAAAAATATGATGCCAAATATATGGAAATGATAAATGATAATTCTCTTTTGATTAATACATCTGGCTATGAAATAGGTACATTGAATGGTTTAACAGTTATGAGTATTGGAGATTATACTTTTGGAAAACCTGCTAAAATTACTGTAAATACTTATACTGGAAAAACTGGTATAGTTAATATTGAAAGAGAGGTTGAAATTTCTGGGCCATCACATTCAAAAGGTGTTTTAATACTTACAGGATATTTAGGTGAAATGTTCGCTCAAGATATTCCTTTATGCTTAACTGCTAGTATTTGCTTTGAGCAATTATATAATGGTGTAGATGGTGATAGTGCTTCTAGTACAGAGTTATATGGTTTACTTTCTAGTCTTTCTGGAATACCTATAAATCAATCTATTGCTGTTACTGGGTCTGTTAATCAAAAAGGACAAATTCAACCAATAGGTGGAGTAAATGAAAAAATTGAAGGATTTTTCCAAATATGTAAAATGAGAGGTTTAACAGGTGAACATGGTGTTATGATTCCTGTTCAAAATATAGATAATTTACAATTATCAGATGAAGTTGTAGATGCTGTTAAAAATAACTTATTCCATATTTATTCTGTTTCAACTATTGAAGAAGGTATTGAAGTTTTAACTGGTGTCCCAGCAGGTAAAAAAGATAAAGATGGAAAATTCCCTTCTGGTACAGTTAATTATTTAGTTTATGAAAAATTAAAAAAATATGCTAAAATAAGTGAAAACTAGGTTATCCTAGTTTTCTTTTTTCTTAAAATATTATATTAATTTATATATTTTTAATTTTAATCGATAGTTTTTACTTTATTTATCCTATATCTTACTTATTTTATTGGATTTAAACTAAATAAATATTACAGAATATCATTATATTATATTTTATTTTATTTTATTATTTTCTTCTATTATAATATTGTCTTTAAGTTAAATTCATATTTATCTTTTATATGATTTAATAAAAACAAAGCTCTATCTATTTCATTAATTGCCTCGTCATATTGTTCCACTTCTACATAACTTTTTAAAGATGTTAATTCTGTTTCCAATTTTTCTATTTCATTGTGTTCCATGTAATATGATAATCTATCATGCTTTTTTTCTAAATCTTTATTCATTTTTCCAATTTTATCTACTACTCTTTTATTTTCTATATTTTCAATTTGAATTTCATTTTTTATTTCTATTAATTCTTTTGAAATTTCATTAACTGATTTTGACGTATATGATTGTGTTATATAATCTCCAACAAAAATCATACTCAAAATTAATATACAAATAAACATTTCTTTAAACATTTCTCATATCTTCTCTTTCAATGTTATTTTTCTTTTTTCTGGCAAAAAAATTGACCTTTTCCATCAATCGTAACTACTAATGCATCTTCTGGATGAATACCAAATTTATTTACCTCTTTTTTTAGCCAAGCATAATTTTTTCCTAGCTTTTTCAAGTTATTTTCCATTACTTTTCCATCAACCACCAAATCATATGGAATTCCTTCATATTCCGGTGTAATATTAAAATCTTCTGGAATTGTATTTCTTTTTTCTGGCTTTTGTATTATTGTTACTTCTCCACTTGTTTCTAATATAGCATATTCTACATCTCCCAAGTTAACTACATTATTTCTTCTTAGTCTTTCTTGTAATTCATTTATTGTAAATCTTTCTTTCTTCATAACTTTTTCATCAATTTTTCCTCTATATATTAAAATACTTGGTTTTCCACAAATAATCTCTCTTGCTTTTATACTTTTCATATTTATAATAGATATAATTAAATGCATTAGCAACAATCCAAATATTGGAACAATTCCATTAAATATTGGTATTCCAATATCACTCATAGGAATTGATGCTAAATCAGCTATCATAATGGAAATTGCTAATTCAAATGGTTGTAATTGGCTTATTTCTCTCTTCCCCATTAATCTCATGACAATTAACACTATTATGTATAAAACAATTGCTCTAAAAAAAATTATTAACAAAATAAACACCTACTTTTGTTTTTATTGTTTACATTTTTTACATTATTATACTATTTATTTTGAATAATTTTATTTTTTTTGTGAATAATAAATTTAGGACAAACAAATTTATATTTTTATTTACTTAAATTTAATAAAAATATTATTGTTTAAAAGCCAATCTTTTAAGGAGGTCTTTATTATGTCTGATATGCAAAATACTACTACAAAATCATCAACTTCTACTGTTTGGCAAATTGTAGGTAGGTTAGTCGCTGCTGCCGTAATTTTAGGAATAACAGCATTTTTCACTCCTGGTTTTACTATTAATAATATTTGGACTTTAGTTCTTGCTGCTGCTGTTTTAACTGTTATAGATTATTTAGTTGTAAAATTTACAGGATTACATGCAAGTCCATTTGGTAAAGGATTTGTTGGATTTGCACTTGCTGCTATAACTTTATATGTTACACAATTTTTTGTTGCTGGTTATTCAATATCTTGGATTGCTGCAATAATCGGAGCTTTAATATATGGAGTTGTTGATTATTTTATTCCTGGCCAAGATGCTATGTAGTTATTTATATGCAAAAAAACTGTCCTAGAAATATCTTTAATATTCTAGGACAGTTTTTTAAGTTATAGTAAATTGCATTTCCTACAACTTAAAAATAATATTGCTGTATGTATTGAAATATTTAATTTTTGTAACCCTTACTATTTTTAATCTGCTCTTGCAAAAATTATTGTTCTTGCTTTACTATTATCTGTACATGTTGACAATGTAAGTTCAGGTTTACCTTGTGTATCCCTATTATAGAAACTTGCATCCTCTGGAGTTGTTTCAAATTTATTATATATTGTATATGTTAATTTATTTCCAGAGTTGTCTGTTACATATATTTTATCGCCATTTTTTAATTTTTTATTATTAGAGAAAAATAATCCATTTCTAAAATTATGGCCTATAATTACAGTATTTCCTACTTGATTAATTCCTGCTCCACATAACATTGCAACTGATTTTTCTATTGATAATTTGCTAACTTCCTTTAATATTGGATAATGAAAATTTGTTGCTGGAATATCCATTGTTCCAACTACATCAAAGCCTTTATATTGTGGTAATTTTTTTCCTGAATTTGATGATATTGATCCTGATGATTCTATTTGATCTATTGGATTTGATACATTTCCTACATTTTCATTATTTTCTGTATTTTCTTCTTTGTTATTATCTTTTTCTGTGTTTTCCTCATAGTTTTCTACAAAAGCCAGTGCATCATTTTCTAAGAAATATTTTTGATACCAATCATATCCTAGAAAAGCTAATAATCCTAATATTGCCACTATAACTATTACTAATATTACTGTTAATACTTTACTATATTTACTTTCAAACATATTTTTACCTCCGTACAAAATCTCTCTTTTTTATTATAACATATATTTTTTAAAATGTGTATATTTTTAATTAATTTATGTTAATTATTTGATACAGGATAATTGTTTTCTGAAACATAATATACATCACAAGCATTTAGTCTTTTCAAGTATTCAGATTCTTCTAATCCAGTAGCTTTTTTTATTGTATCTATTATTTCATCATTATTTTGTCCTTCGTTTATAAATA
>ERZ827471.1914-NODE-1914-length-10796-cov-6.031468_pt1 | contig 10796 bp, 5 predicted proteins | sample MGYA00519772_ERZ827471 | MGnify/ENA primary metagenome ERZ827471 (study PRJEB31778, sample SAMEA3449315) | human gut metagenome | biome: human gut; feature: human-associated habitat; material: faeces | place: United Kingdom | collected 2010/2012 ... | reverse complement strand
ATGACAGACAGCAGCATAGCCACGCAAAGCACCAGGCTCAGAACCTTCTTCTGGGGGCTAGTCTTGGTTTTCAGGGTGTATCACTGCGTTTTCCCACGGGTTTCCCGTTCTCTTCCCACGAAAAAACTGCCCTGGAGATGTTCTCCAGGGCAGGACACCAAATGGCGGGTTATATGTAAAGGGGAATTACTTGTCCTCCCACAAAATCCAGTCTTCCACGCTGCACTGACCGGCCGCATTATCTCCCGTGGCCAGGAGCTTACCGTCAGTGGTCAAGGCCACCGTGTGGCGCTCACCAGCCGTCACCGCAACGATTGATTGCCAGTCTTCCACCTCGCACTGGCCATACTGAATGTCTCCGGAGGCAATCACGGTGCCGTCCGTTTTCACGGCCACCGTATGGAAGGGGCTGACAGAAACGGCAGCAACATCCGTCCAGTCCAAGACGCCGGGGGCTGCAAAGCCGTCCGCTTCCACGATCCGCCCATCTTGGCGGAGTCCGATGGTATGAATGTGTCCTGCGGCAATGGCCTTGATGTTCTGCCAGTTGCCCACGGCACAGGAGCCAAAGAGCCCTTCCCCGGCGGCCACCACAGTCCCGTCCTGGCGGAGTCCCAGGGAATGATCCATGCCCGCAGCGACGGCAACGATGTCCTTCCAGTCGTCCAGAGAACATTTTCCGGAGGAGTTCCGGCCGGCGGCAATCACCGTACCGTCGGTACGAAGGGCTATGGTATGGCTGTCCCCGGCGGCCACGGCCACCACATCGGTCCAGTCCTCCACCTGGCACTGGCCATAGGTGCGGTCCCCGGCGGCGACGACGGTGCCGTCCTTCCGAACCCCGACGGTGTGGTACTTCCCGGCAGCGATGGTCACAATGTCCGACCAGGTTTCCACGTCGCATTGACCAAACTGGTTGTCTCCGGTGGCCAAAACGGTGCCGTCCTCCCGGAGGGCCACGGTGTGCAGGCGGCCTGCCGCCACCATCCCCCGCACTTTGGGACGGGCAATCTTCTGTTCCAACGGGAGCTTGATCCCACAGAGATCACAGTACTTTGCCTGGTCCCGCAGAACCCCGCCGCAATGGGGGCAGACCCGCTCCACCTTTGTACCGCACATATCACAAAACCGAGCCCCCGGCCGCAGTTCCACGCCGCAGGCCTTGCATTTCGCCATGGCCAATTCCTCCTTGCCGTGATGTTGCTCCTATTATACGGGATCCCGCGGGAGAAAACAACCCCGGCAAACCTTTGCGCCTCCCACCGACACATTATAATATAATGTAACCTTCTGTTTTTCCACCTGGCAGGTAGCGTGCACATACGTTGTGGTTCGGATAACCTGCACCACAATTTCTTGCGCCAGGGATGGATTTTCGACAAGAATGTCATTTTGTTACCGTTTTGTAACCAGATTACCGTTTTGTTACAAAATCGTGAACGCTCTTTACAAATGGAAAAAAATCTCGTATAGTAACACTAGGACGAATCCCTCCCGGCGCTGCGCCCGGCGCAGATACCGCAACGGCATGCCACAGTATGTGTGCCGGACAAGGTCAAAGGAAGGAAACGTTCAAAAAATTTTTAAAGGAGGAAAACCCCCATGAGAAACCTGAAGAAGGTTCTGAGCCTGGTGCTCTGCGTGGCTATGCTGCTGTCTGTCATGGTCATGGGCACTGGGGCGGCTTCCTTCACGGATCAGGATGAGTTCTCTGACAACTATGCAGAGGCAGCAGAAGTCCTGACCGGGATGGGAGTCATTCAAGGTTACGATGACGGCAGTTTCCTGCCTCAGCGTAACATCACTCGCGCTCAGGTGGCCACGATGATCTATCGTGCAGTCACCCACGACGTTACCGATTCCCAGACGGACCTCTATAAGGACTATAACAAGTTCGAAGATGTCCCGTCTACGGATTGGAGCGCCGGTTATGTTGGCTACTGCGCCAACGGCGAACTGATCAAGGGCTTCACCCCCACCACCTTTGGTCCCAACAAGAACGTCACCGGTTATCAGGTCCTGGCCATGATCCTGCGGGCCATCGGCTATGACCAGAACGACGAGTTCACCGGTTCCGGTTGGGAGATCCGCACCGCCACCACCGCCCAGCAGCTGGGCATCCTGGAGAACGTGCAGGAGGCCACCCTGGGCCAGCCCGCCACCCGTGAGCTGGTTGCCGAGCTGATCTTCCAGGCCATGAGCAAGCCCTATATGGTGGACTATACCCCCGCTCTGGGTTATCAGCCCGTCTGGCCCCGTGAGACCTTGGGTCAGGATGAATTCGGTCTGAAACTCACCGAGAACACCGCTGACGTGTGGGGCCGTCCTAGCGACACTTGGACCTACAACACCGGTGACAAGGAAACTGTCATTGAGCAGGCTGCTGCCCACACCTACACCACCGCTGTGAGCGAGTGTGACATTGCCAACGACCTTGGCCTCACCAAGACCACTGCACTGGAGAAGGCTTACATTGACGGGGAATCCCAGACTCTGACTTCTTCTGATGTTACCACCAACCGGTATGCCTCCATCAACCCCCTGGCTACCACTTCCTACGTGGGCGCTCAGGGCCGTGTGACTGAGGTGTATGACATGGGCGATGCCGGCCTGCGTCTGGTGGAGATCAACACCTACCTGGCTTATGTCACTAAGGTCACTCCTTCCACCACTGACAAGAATGGCCACACCACCACTGCTACAGTGGATCTGAAGGCTTTCCTGGCTGATGGCACTGGTGTTGACATCAAGGGCGTTGCCGCCACTGGCTTCTCCGTGAACGACTATGTCCTGATCCAGATCACCAACCCCTCTACCCCGAAGGCCTCTAACGTGCAGAGCATCAAGGCCGCTCCTCTGACCGTCGGCGGCAAGGTGACCAGCTGGACCAACGCTTCCGGCGACACCGCTGCCACCACCACCGTGGGTGAGAAGACCTACAAAGAGGCCAACAAGTTCTTCCTGAACTACAGAGACACCCAGGGCAACTGGATGGTCGCTACCGACGATTATGGCAACGTGATTGGCCTGGTTCCCACCACCGTGAACTATCTGGTGATTGAGCAGATCGAGTGGAAGCACAGCTCTAACACTGTGGGCGGCGGTTATGCCCTGGCCAATGTGGTTCTGGCTGACGGCTCTGATGCCTCTGGCGTGACCATTGCATCCGTCGATGGAACTCCCCTCAACGAAAAGACTGTTTCTGATAAGTACGCCAACAATACCAGCTATTACGACCACATCTTCACCTACTCTGTGAACAGCGACGGCAGCTATAACATCGCTAACGCTAAGCACGGCAATCAGATTAATGATGCTAACGGTGCCACCATTGTGAATGGCCGCGCTACCATCAATGGCGCTACCAACACCTATGTGGCTACCAACACTACTGTGTTCCTGGTGAAGAACGCCGATGATTACACTTACACCACCTATGTGGGTAAGGACGCTGTGCCTAGCCTGAAGGGCGACCTCTGCATCCTCACCGACACCAATGACTATGCTACTCTGGTAGTGGTCGATAACCCCGTTCTGGCCTCCAACTCCTTCCTGGCTTATGTGACCGACGAGGATCAAGATACCTGGGGTAACCCCCTGGGCGACGGCTACCACGTTTACAAGCTGGGTGAGACCACTGAAACCCTGGTGTTCGATGATAACGATGGCACCAAGGATTGGAAGTATGCCGCTGATGGCACTGGCCTGTATAAGTTCACTGTGAACTCCAGAAACCAGATCGAGTCCATGAAAATTTATGCCTGCGACCTGCACTGTGGTAACAGCGCTGCGGGGATCGGCAGCATCAATCTCGACCGTCTGTCTGTTGCCGCTGCCGCGAAGGATGGTAGCTTCCAGGCTGCTAACTATTGGGGCGGTGTCAATCCGGCTAACAACGACAATGGTTATACTCTGGCCAATTCTAATGTGACTGCGCTGAAGGACTTCAACGTGACCGACAATACCCAGTATATTGTTGTCACTAAGACTGGAGTCAATTCTACCGCAACACTGAAGACTGGTAGCATTTCCGACCTGACGCTCAACAGCGTGATCCTGGTGGACTATACTGCCAAGGGTGAGACCTATACCGCTGATACGGTGTATATCCTGCGGATCGCAGATGATGGGACCAATCCTGATCCCACCGAGAAAAAGCTCGCTCTGAATGTCAGCAAGAATTCTTTCACTGCCACTTATAACAATGGCGATACCACGGATAACACTTCCAAGGTATATGTAAAGTATTTCTATAAGCCCGCTGATCAGAAGGCATATAACCTGTTTGTCACCACTGGTACAGTAACTGTGCAGAGTGGTAGCTACATTTTTAATGCACAGACCATTACAAGCAACACAGATGTTGTGTACAATGTTTATGCTGTAGCCTATGATGGCAACACTAATGCAGAACTGGCCACTTCTCCTGTGTACACCATTTACAGCTAAATCTATCCCATCGGTTTAGTTGTATCTAAAAGTCCCCCCCGGATCTTACGGTCCGGGGGGCTTTCCTTTCCCCTCCCCACCACAAAAACCCCCGCCCCCAGGAACCATTTCCTTCCCAGGGACGGGGGTTTCTTTCCGTATCAGATAGCATGCCCTTAGTGGCTGTGGCAGCCGCCGGTGCCGCAGCTGTGGGCCCCACAGTTGTGGGCAGCGCCCTCGTGGTGGTGGTTGCACAGGGCCTCGGTGTTGGGCACCAGCTTGCCGTCTACGAAGTCCTGGACGGCCTGGTCCACGTCTCCCGTGATGCCAGGGATCACGGTGATGTCCAGGGAGGCCAGCGCATCCTGGGCCCCCGGGCCGATGCCGCCGCAGATCAGCACGCTGATCCCCAGGCCCCGCAGCAGGCCGGCCAGCGCCCCGTGGCCCTGGCCGTTGGTGCTCATCACCATGGAGGCGCCCACTTTGCCCTCCACGATGTCATAGATCTTAAACGCTTCCGTCTTGCCAAAATGCTGGAACACCTGGCCGTTGTCATAGGTGATGGCGAGTTTCATGTCGTTCCTCCTGAAACTGGCGGGAATGCCTCCCGCGGTATTTTACGCCGGTCTGGCCGGCAGGGATCTACGGTTATAGGATGCCCATTTTGATGGCCTGGGCCGTGAGGTCGCTCCGGCAATCTGGGTGGGCCAGGGAGATGAGGGCCCGGGTCCGGTCCCGGGCGGTGAGGGTCTTCAGGTTCACCACCCCGTACTCCGTCACCACATACTGCACGTCGGACCGGGGGGTGGTGACGATGGTGGCCGGGGGGAAGTAGGGCATGATCCGGCTCTTGGGGGAGCCGTCCGGGTTGGTGCCCACGGTGGACTTGAAGGCCAGGAAGGACTTGCCCCCCTTGGCCAGCTGGGCTCCCCGGACATAGTCCCCCTGGCCGCCGGTGCCGCTGAACTGGTGCAGCCCCATCCCCTCGGCGGCCACCTGGCCGAAGAGGTCGATGGACATGGCGGTGTTGATGGAGATCATGTTGTCGTTCTTGGCGATGTTCACCGGGTTGTTGATCACCGGGAAGGGGGCGAAGTAGAGGTCCTCGTTGTGGTCCAAGTACTCGTAGAGGTCCTTGGAGCCAAAGGCAAACCCCACCACGGTTTTCCCGGGGATGAACTTGGGCCGGCTGTTGTTGATGACCCCCGCCTTCATCAGGGCCATGATGGAGTCCGACATGACCTCCGTGTGGCAGCCCAGGTCGTTCTTGGAGGTGAGGCTGTACCCCACCGCATTGGACACCCCGCCGATGCCCAGTTGGATGCAGGCCCCGTCGGGGATCTGGTCCAAGAGGAACCTGGCCATGGCCTCGGTCTCCCGGTCGGCCTCCATGGGGCCGCCGGGGACGGTCTCCTTCTCCTCGTCGGCCCACACCACGTGCTTGGCCTGGGAGATGTGGATCTTGGTCCGCTCCCCGGTGACGTAGGGGGCGAAGCGGTTGATCTGCAGGACGATGTTGTCCGTCTCCTCCTGGATGAAGGGGTGCATACACACCCCGGAGGCCCCGAAGCTCATGTACCCCTCCTCATCGGGGAGGGAGACGTCAAAGAAGGCGATGTCCGGGTGAAAGGTCTCCCGGCACCACTGGTCCACCTGGCCCAGGTGGAAGGAGGTGAAGTCCGCCCGGCCCTTCTGCCAGGCCCGGCGCTCCTCATAGCCCATGAAGTAGGTGCAGATGTGAAAGGCCCCCGGGTTGGCGCAGTCCAGGAAGGACATGGGGGGGATGATGTTGGAGCAGCCGATGGTGACCCCCTCCAGCTCCTCCGACCGGGCGGCGATGGCGTCGGCAATGGCCCGGGCATAGCTGGTGCAGCAGCCGATGTACACCCCCTGGCCACTTTGGACCAGGGCGGCCGCCTGCTCCTTGGAGAGGGTTTTCTCCCGGAACTCCTGTTCTAAGGCCTGGTTCATACGGCTCCCTCCTTGTGCAGGTCTGCGCTGTCCAGCAGGGCCTGGAGGTCGTGGAGGAACTGGGATGTGTGCCAGCCATCGGCAGCGGCGTGGGAGATGTTCACGGTGAAGGGAAGGGTCTCCCGCCCGTCGTGCTCTGTGGCCTTGCCATAGGTGATCACGGGGAAGAGGTTGGGCTGCCCCCCTACGGCCATGGAGGCATAGCCGGTAAAGTCCAGCCAGGGCACGCAGGAGATGCAGTAGAAGTTGGCCGGCTGGCCCGGCCGGGCCTTGATGCCGTGGTTGCCGCCGTACTGGGCCACGTCGGCCAGGAAGGCCTGGTAGAAGGCGGCGAAGTCCTCGTTGTGCGCCGTCCAGAGGTCGGAGAAGGTGTGGTCATCCTCGTGGAACACGGTGTAGTTGGGGTGGAGCATGTCGTGGTAACCCGGGTTGCCCGCCCCGTCCACCCCCATCCGGAAGGCGGGGTGGGCCAGGATGTTGTGGGACACGCACCAGATGAAGCTGGGGTAGAATTTTAGGCCGTTGTTCCGGCACATGGCCCGGAACTTGGTCACGTCCAGCTGGACGGTGACGGAGTACCCGCAGGGGAGGATGTTGCGGTAGTAGTGGAAATGCTCCCGGCGGGGCCAGGTGGTTGGGTCAATGAGGGTAAACATAGGGGGTCACTCTCCTTCGTGTTGGGGTAGGGGGGCGGCCTTTCTTCGGTTGCGGAGGAATTCTGGCAGGATGCCCATAAGGCTCCCCGCCAGGAAGAAGAAGATCCCCAGGACCATGGGTCCGGTGATGGCCTCCCCCAGCACCGCCAGGGCCACCAGAGGGGCCAGGATGGGCTTGAAGAAGAACACCAGGCTGCCGTGGGTGGCGCTGGTCTTCTCAATGGCGAACATGTGGAACACATAGCCCAGGCCGGTGCTCACGATGCCGATGAACAGGAGGTAGGGCAGGCTCTGGAGGTTGATCCCCTGGAGCAGGGGGACGTCCTGGAACATGTCCAGCCCCACGGCCCCGTAGAGGGCGGCCACCGGCCCGGTGTGGCCCAGGAGAAGGAGGAGCAGCAGCTCCATGCTCCCGAAGAGGAAGCTGCCGCAGGTGACCACGATGGTGCCCACCTGGGAGGTCTCCCGCTTGCCCAGCACGGCGTAGGTGGCAAAGAACAGGGCGGAGAGAATGGCCAGCACCACGCTGGTGACGCTCCCGCCCCCGCCCCCCAGGACGGCGATGGCCAGGATCCCCAGCACCTCCAGCACCAGGGCCAGGATGTTGTTCCACCGGATGGTCTCGTGGAGGATCAGAAAGGCCAGGAGGGTGACGAAAATGGGGTTGCCGGAGAAGATCACCGCCACCACGTTGGCGTGGCCGTGGGTGAGGGCCAGCTGGTAGAGGACCATGGCCAGGGGCACGCAGAAGAGCCCGGTGATGGCGAAGGCCCCCAGGTCTTTGGCGGTGAGTTTCCGCTGCTTCCGGTGCAGGGCCCAGGCGGCCACCGGCAGCAGGAAGAGGCCGCCGATCAGGAAACGGCCCAGGGTGATCTGCATGGGGTGGAAGGCCCCCTCCACCGCGGGGAGCTTGAGAATCACTTCCATGGTGGAGAAGATCAAGGTGGCCAGTCCGATGCAAACGCAGCCGAATAAGAAGTTTTGTTTTTTCCGCATACCGTTGCCTCCTGTTGCACGTCCGAAAATAGTCCACGGCTCATTATAGACCTTTTGGGGGGAATTGCAAGAGGTTGTTTTTTATATAGTGTGGAGGGCAAAAAAGCCCCCCGGCTCCGGGAGGGGAGCCGGGGGGAGAACGTTTATGATGGTGAGCGATAATTCACTGTTCTGTGCTGTACACGTAGCACCGAACGGTGTTATCCTCAGCGGTAACCTTAATGACGATGTAGCCGCCATTCAGTTCAGTCGAGTCAGTCACAGTGACAGAATCACGCACCTGGAGATTTTTCTCAGCATTTTGGATCGTATCACCAGAGCCGATCTCAACGGTAGCCAAGGGGTTCTTGGCCTGAACAGTCATTGTGAACTTGTTCTTAGCGCCCAGTTTAACGGCGCTATTCAGAGCATCACTTACGGTGGCATTTCCGCCGCTGGGAATAGTCACATCAGTACCGTCAACTTTAACGCTAGCCAATTGGGCGTTGCTGCTCTTCACGATCCACACCAGCTTGACGTTGTAGGTCTTGGAATCAGTGCCGGCTTCATTCCACACGGTGATCTCACGACCGGGGTTTTCATCATAGATGTTATCGGTGTAAGAAGTACGACCAGTGTTAGCGCTATTGTCCGGCAGGATCACAACAGTGTTCTCATCCGCAACCTTATAGGTCAGCACGTCAGAAACAGCGTCTTTCACAGAGATGAAATTCCAGGTATTGTTGGTCGCGTAGTTGTCATCCTTAGCAACACTGCCATCCTCAGCAGTTACCGTCAGCTCGGTGCTAGTGTCCAGCTTGGTGCCCACGAAGACAACATCAGCATGGGTGGTCTTGTTGTCATCGCAGAGTACCCAAATACCCTTGGAAGCATCAATCACACCATTGTTGCCCACGATCACGGTGTCAGCGTCCACAGTATAGCTGTTAGTGGTGTTGTACAGGGTGTTACCGCTGTAAGTCACAGTGGACATGTAGTCGCAGGTGGGCTCATTATCCTCCTTGTCATTGACCAGACGCAGTTCATCCACGAAGCCATAGTAACCGGCATAGGGGTTGAGCTCCCAGGTCACATGGAACAGCTTGCCTTCGTTGGCAGCCAGATACTTCACGTTAGCCTCGTTGGTGGCAATGGTGCGCTCCACGCCGTCTACGTTTACAACCATTTCAAAGGTGTTCGGCTCACCAGCAATCCGAGAGTAATTGTCGGTGGTGACGAACAGGTGGCTGCCCAGTTCGGCCTCGTTGACGCCGTTCTTCACATACACGCAATCGGCAACGCCATCATTGTCGATAGTGTAGAAGATCTCAGTGTTCTGAGCCAGCTCAGGCAGGTCGGCGCGATTGCAAGCAGAATAGGTGTTGTCACTGTTGCGAACCAGGAATTCAGTGTTGGCAGTAACGGTCAGCCGAGTGCCATTGTCCAGGATAATCACGCTGGAGTTAGTGTCCAGAGTGGCGCTGTAGTCATAGGAGACCGTGCCGCCCTGTGCAGTTGCCTGATCCAGGTTAACGGTGCCGTCATCGTTGGTGGTCACCACATACAGGGCATAGCCCTCATAGATGGCGTTGTACTTAGTGTCGCTGGAGACGCCGGGGAACGCAGAGGAAGAATCACTCAGAGTAGGCTCGGCATTATCCTTATCGGTATCATCGGTATCCCAGCCATTACCGCCCCGATAGGGCCAATCATTGGCTTCAAAATCGTTTTCCAGCCCATCGAAGGTATTCACAGTGACGGTGTCCTCAGTGCCGTCCATGTAAACCAGGGTAGCTTCAGCATAGCCGGGAGTACCCACGTTCCAGATGATGTCCTTCAGGACAGCATAACCGGTGCGGTCAAGTTCCACATTGCCGATCACATTGCCGTACTGATCCAGGAACCAGGTGAAGTTCTCGGTCTGGGTGCGGCCAGCCACATCCAGAACGAAGTGTGCAGCATCATCATAGGTTTCACCGTCGATGGTGTGCTGAGAGGCGTTCCACCAGATGCGGCTCTGGGCGCCCACGAAGGATTCTGCTTCCTGAACGTCATAGAAACCTTGGACTTCCTTATCGGAACTCTGATTATAGTTCACCAGGATGTAAGCACCATCATCATAGGCAACACTGTCAATGGTACCGCTGGTAATCTTATCGAGGCCCCACACCTGGATATTACTGGAGGCGGGGGTCTTTTCGTGGCCGGCATCATCATAGGTGGCCTCGTTAACGTCGGTCACCAGGGCCAGATAGGTGTCGATCTGAACGATACGATCAGCATAGACTTCAATCTGGGTACCCTGAGCGCCGATGTCATCCTTGGTTACAGTGGGGTCGATGGTGTAGTCCTTGTCAGCAACCACGCCGTTGTTCCAGTAGGCAACATGAGTGGTCTTGTCCACATCCAGAGCGGTAGCCACGTCGCACTCGCTGGTGGCAACAGTGAAGGTAGCCAGAGCCTCTTCCTCAATAGTGGCATAGACGTCGTTGGTCTCAGTGTTGTACCATTCAACACTGGGGCGGCCCCACATGTCGTTATCATTCCGGTTATCCAGGTCAAAGACCTGCTCGCCCAGGGAAGAAGCGGGGGTGGTGCTGGGACGGTACGCACCAGCAGCGGGGGAGTACCGGACGGTGTCAATCTGAATGGCCTCAAAGATCAGCTGGGCCACCAGCTCGCGGGTAGCGGGCTCGGCCAGGTTGGTGTCAGGGTTCAGATTGTCCAGCAGGCCCTGCTCACGGGCGGTGGCAGCCACACGGAGGG
>ERZ827471.1912-NODE-1912-length-10801-cov-4.162572_pt1 | contig 10801 bp, 9 predicted proteins | sample MGYA00519772_ERZ827471 | MGnify/ENA primary metagenome ERZ827471 (study PRJEB31778, sample SAMEA3449315) | human gut metagenome | biome: human gut; feature: human-associated habitat; material: faeces | place: United Kingdom | collected 2010/2012 ... | reverse complement strand
GACCCCAACATTAAAAGTGTTGTGCTCTACCTGCTGAGCTAGCGAATCAATCCTTATTTGCGAATCAGTTATTTCCTGATTGCGGGTGCAAAGGTAGTTACTTTTATTTAATTTGCAAGCATTACGTAGAAAAAAGTTTCAATTATTTTTCCTCGTTGTGGCTTGTTTCTTGATTATCAGTAGTTTCTACTTCATCATATTTTATTTTTTCTTTGTTGATAATAAAGCGTTGGTAGTAGGAGAGCATCAAAGTTGTTAGTGGCAAGGCGATAATCATGCCGAGCATTCCCATTAATGAACCCCAGATAGAAAGAGATAAAAGGATGATGGCAGGATTCAGTCCGGTAATCTTTCCCATGATTTTGGGGACAAGGAAGGTATCCTGTATGATTTGTACGATTGCAAAGACGGCTAATGCACATGCAATGATAATCCAGAAGTTCTGTCCGGTGTCGGCAGCTTTGAGGATTGCCAATAAAATGGTGGGAAGGAAACCAATGATTTGCAAGTAGGGAACCATATTCAATGCTCCGATGAAAAGTCCCAGAGCGATAGCCATGGGGAAATCGATAATCAGGAAACCGATGCTGAAAAGAATACCTACGCAGAAAGCAACCAAAGCCTGTCCACGGAAATATCTGTTCATACCATCCTGTACGTCGTGAACCAGGTTGGAGGCAAACGTACGGTATTTATTGGGTAGCAGATGCAACCATCCTTCAGCTATCGCTTCGTAATCCAATAATATAAAGATTACATATAATAATATAATGAAAGAGGCAAGGATGCTGAATAGAATGTTGAGAGATTCTGCAAGCAAAGTCCACACTCTGGGGACGGTATCCTTGATTGCCGCCAGGATATTCTCTTCACTTAATACACGGTTCAACGCCTGAAGATCAATGTTCTCGTGGATAAATTCAGAAAGATTCTTAGGCACATTGTTACCGGCTCCATTGGTGAGGTAAGTCACTAGCAAGTCGTTCATTCTGCCTATTTCCGAAATCATCGGCGGCACTAATAGGTAGAATAAAGTGACTCCGATAACCGTAATGAGGAATAAGGAACAGAAGATGGAAATAATGCGGCTTTTTAATCGTAGCTTATACTGGAAGAATTTGACTAACGGATAGACCATATAAGCTATCAGCCACGCAATAAAGAAAGGTAATAACACTCCGCTAAGACGTTCCACGAGCATTAATATTCCTACAACTAACACACATCCGATGGAACCGCGTATAAAACTGTCGAATGTTATCTTTTTCCTTTCCATAATCTGTTTCTTTTATAGAGTTTATACTTTCTGCTCATCTTCCCCTCGTGCACGGAGATAACATTCCCTGCACAGAGGCTCATATTCGGCTGTTTCGCCTAAAAGAACCTGTTTCTCATTCTTGACTGTACGATGTGAGAAAGAGGCCAGCTGACCACATTTCACACAGATCGCATGAACTTTGGAGACTTCATCGGCAATGGCGCACAATTGTGGCATAGGTCCGAACGGATTTCCTTTGAAGTCCATATCCAATCCTGCAATGATAACACGGATTCCATTGTTGGCAAGCTGGTTGCATACATCAATCAAACCACTGTCGAAGAACTGTGCTTCATCAATACCTACTACATCTATCTCAGAAGTAAACAGTAAAATGCTGGCTGACGAATCGATGGGAGTGGAGGCGATAGAATGGCTGTCGTGAGAGACTACGTCTTCTTCTGAATAACGGGTGTCGATAGCAGGTTTGAATATCTCGACACGTTGTTTCGCGAATTTCGCTCTCTTCATTCTGCGAATCAATTCCTCTGTCTTTCCGGAGAACATAGAACCGCAGATTACTTCGATCCGGCCTCTTCTTCTAGTCTCCTGTATGTGGTCTTCTGAAAATAATACCATGAGATTTTGTGTTTTCTTGATTAAATAAATATGTGGACAAAGGTAAGCAATTCAATGTGCAAGAACTGTTAAATTATCCATTATTTTAAGTTATTGCATAAATTATTCCTACATTCGCACCGTATAAACAATGGACTGACATGAAACAGAAGCTATTAACAGATATTGAGTTGGATGTTCATGAGTTGAAGTATCTCATGGATTCATTTACCAAGGAGCCGACTCCGACTTTGTCTGAACTGTTGAAGCGGAGCATTACACGGATGCAGGGGCGTTTGGAAGAACTGCAGCAGGAGGTGGATGCTGTTCAGGTAATTTCTCCGTCAGCTGTGGAAGAGACAGCGGAAGAGGAGGATGAAGTTGCCGGGTCTGAAGAGGATTCCCCCGTGATTATACAATCTCTCGAATCGGTTGTTGTGAAAGAAGATGAGGAAGGAGAAGCCATTGTTGCGGAAGAGAAACCTGTCGTAATAGCGGCAGCTGCAGAGACAGCAGCAGAAGAAGAAGAAGAAGAAGAAGAAGAAGAAGAAGCAGAAGCAGCAGCAGCAGCAGCAGCAGCAGAAGAAGAAGAAGAAGAAGAAGAAGAAGAAGAAGGGAAAAAAGAGGAACCGGCAATTGTTGAGGAACCTGTCGTTGAAACTGTTGTGAAAGAGGAAGAACCTAAATCGGCTGTGTTGGGAGAAAGTCTCAAACTGTCTGCCGGCTTGCGACATGCTATCAGCTTGAATGATTCTTTCCGTTTTTCTCGTGAACTGTTCGGAGGCAACACTGATTTGATGAATCGGGTTATCGAACAGATATCAGTAATGAGTTCCTACAAGACTGCAGTCGCATTTCTGTCCTCGAAAGTCGAATTGAATGAAGAAAAGGAGGCGGTGAACGACTTTCTGGAGCTACTAAAGAAATATTTTAATCAATCAGTATAAAACAAAAACAAGATGGGAAAGCTATATGTAGTGCCTACGCCGGTAGGGAATCTGGAGGACATGACTTTTCGGGCTATCAAAGTCCTGAAAGAGGTCGATCTGATTTTGGCGGAGGATACACGTACTTCCGGTATTTTGCTGAAACACTTTGAAATAAAGAATGCAATGCAATCCCACCACAAATTTAATGAACATAAAACGGTGGAAAGTGTTGTTAATAGAATAAAGGCAGGTGAAACGGTGGCACTAATTTCGGATGCCGGAACGCCTGGAATTTCCGATCCCGGATTTCTGGTTGTTCGTGAGTGTGTACGCAACGGCATTGAAGTGCAGTGCTTGCCGGGAGCAACCGCTTTTGTTCCGGCACTCGTTGCATCGGGATTGCCGAACGAGAAGTTCTGCTTCGAGGGGTTTCTCCCCCAGAAGAAAGGACGGCAGACACGACTGAAGACATTGGCGGAAGAACACCGTACGATGGTGTTTTATGAATCACCCCACCGTCTGTTGAAGACGTTAACACAGTTTGCCGAATATTTCGGTGCTGAACGTCAGGCAACCGTGTCGCGTGAAATATCCAAGCTCCACGAAGAAACAGTTCGGGGCAGTTTGGCTGAATTGATAGAACACTTTACCGCTACCGAACCCCGGGGCGAGATTGTGATAGTATTAGCAGGAATAGATGATTAAATAATTTCATTAAAAAACGTAAAACGTAAACGTATGAAAAAGTTAGCTGTTTTATTTGTATGCGTAGCCATGTTAGCTTCGTGTGATAGCTTTAAAGGTGGAAGTAAAGACCTGAAAGCTGAAAATGATTCTCTTTTGATGGAACTGAACCAGCGCAATGCTGAACTGGATGATATGATGGGTACTTTCAATGAAGTTCAGGAAGGTTTCCGTAAGATCAATGCTGCCGAAAGCCGTGTTGACTTGCAACGTGGAACCATCACTGAAAACTCTGCCAGCGCCAAGCAACAGATTGCTTCTGACATCGAATTCATCTCTAAACAGATGGAAGAAAACAAAGCGCAGATTGCAAAGTTGCAGGCACAGTTGAAGAACAGCAATTACAATTCTGCACAGATGAAAAAAGCTGTTGCTGCTTTGACTGCTGAATTGAACGCTAAACAACAACGTATCGAAGAACTTCAAACAGAACTGGCTTCCAAGAATATCCGTATCCAGGAATTGGATGCTGCTGTCAGCGACTTGTCTGCTGCTAAAGAAACGTTGGCTGCAGAAAACGAAGCGAAAGCTAAAACCGTTGCTGAACAGGAAAAGAGCTTGAATGCTGCCTGGTTCGTATTCGGTACTAAATCTGAATTGAAAGCTCAAAAGATTCTTCAGAGCGGAGATGTATTGAAGAGCGCTGATTTCAATAAGGATTATTTCACTCAAATCGATATCCGTACAACCAAAGAAATCAAGTTGTACTCTAAACGTGCTGAGTTACTGACTACTCATCCGTCCGGTTCTTATGAATTGGTAAAAGATGACAAAGGCCAGTTGACATTGAAGATTACTAATCCTACTGAATTCTGGAGTGTATCCAGATACTTGGTTATTCAAGTAAAATAAGGTAGACATCCCTTTTTGAATTGCCAATGTGCTGATTCCTGGATTCAAGAAATTAGCACATTGGCTTTTTTGTTTCTTATTATACGCATAACTACTGATGAAATATAAAAATCTTTTTTTTGATCTTGATGATACCATCTGGGCTTTCTCTCAAAATGCCCGTGATACTTTTGAAGAAGTATATCAGAAATATTCATTCGACCGTTATTTTGATTCGTTCGATCATTATTATACCCTTTATCAGCAAAGAAATACCGAACTTTGGATTGAGTACGGCGAAGGAAAAATAACGAAAGATGAATTGAACCGTCAACGTTTCTTTTATCCTTTACAGGCTGTGGGAGTGGAAGATGAAGCGCTTGCCGAACAGTTCTCGAAAGATTTTTTCGCGATTATTCCCACTAAAAGTACTTTGATGCCTCATGCAAAGGAGGTATTGGAATATCTTGCTCCTAAATATAACCTCTATATCCTTTCCAATGGATTCCGTGAATTGCAATCATGCAAGATGCGGTCGGCAGGAGTGGACGGGTATTTCAAAAAAGTGATTCTTTCGGAAGATCTCGGAGTGTTGAAGCCTTGGCCGGCAATATTTAATTTTGCCTTGTCTGCCACTCAATCCGAATTGCGCGAATCCTTGATGATTGGTGACAGTTGGGAAGCGGATATAACCGGAGCGCACGGAGTAGGGATGCATCAGGCTTTTTACAATGTGACGGAACGGACTACTTTCCCTTTTCTTCCCACTTATCACATACATTCCTTGAAAGAATTAATGGATTTATTATAGGTTTTCTGGATTAAGTCGTATTTTTGTTGCGTTTTAATTTTGCATAAAATACGATATAATCATGGATAGTACGCTTCTGCCTTTTGCCTTACTTTGTTTCACTTCATTCTTTACATTGACCAACCCATTGGGAACGATGCCTGTCTTCCTTACCATGACTCATGGTATGACGGATAAGGAACGTCAGTCTATCGTACGTCGCGCCACCATTGTGTCGTTTATTACAATAATGGTATTTGTCTTTGCCGGGCAGTTTCTTTTTAAGTTTTTCGGTATTTCTACCAATGGCTTCCGTATTGCCGGTGGGGTGATTATCTTCAAGATCGGCTTTGATATGCTTCAAGCCCGTTATACACCAATGAAACTGAAAGATGAAGAAATCAAAACGTATGCGGATGATATCTCCATTACTCCTCTCGGCATTCCTATGTTATGCGGTCCCGGAGCGATTGCCAATGCTATTGTCTTGATGCAGGATGCACATTCTTATGAAATGAAGGGAATTTTGATCGGCACTATTGCCCTGATTTATCTGCTGACTTTCTTTATTCTTCGTGCTTCTACGAAATTGGTAAACGTATTGGGCGAGACGGGAAACAATGTAATGATGCGCCTCATGGGATTGATTCTGATGGTAATTGCGGTGGAATGTTTCGTCAGCGGATTGAAACCGATTTTGGTGGATATTGTGAGAGAGGGGATGCTTCCTTGATGATAAAAGATAGAAGGGTTGAAGAGTCCTTAAAATGAAATTTATCTTTGCTGTAAAAAATGAACTACCCTTATAGAAGTTAATTAAGATATATATAAATAAAGCCGTAAATGGATGACAACTATCAGGAATATTTTATTTTAAATTACTTTTGTAAAAAATAGATTCCCGAGTTTTTTTATAACCCCCTTAATAGAAATGAGACTAAAACTCCAAGGCTTGCCAAAGAGTTTAGTCTCATTTTTACCTTTATAAATCAGTATCTTTTTTATATCTTGGAATTGGATATATTGTATCTACTCTTTTTTATTTCATTAAAAAGAAGTGAATTGTTTATGGATTCTGATCAGTGGCAATATTTAAGCTTTCATTACCGTCGAACTCTGTCATTGGAATCATCATCGTCATTTCCCAGTCTTCCGGATCAATATAACGTCTGTAGTCTAATAGACGTGCTCCTTCTCCCCATTATTCGATACGATGTTGAAGTAAATGTTTCTTACGTAAAACTATTTATGTATATATTTATAAATAATAAGACCTGCAATTTCGATTAATTCTAAAATTGCAGGTCTCATCTACTTATTTAAAACTTATCCTTATATGGAGGCAATATTAAAAAATGTTTTATCGAGGTAGATTATCACTCCATCCCTCTGTTTGTATAACTCCAAAACCTGAATTAACTTCAAAAGAAGGTATTGGGTACACAAATTTGGCAATGTTGAAATTAGTATACGCTCCATCTGCCACACTAATAATTTTGCCTAATCTTCTTGCATCAAAGAAGCGATGTCCTTCTTGAACCAGTTCTAATTTTCTTTCTTTGTCAATCACATCAATAATCGTCTGATCCTCTGCAATTTCACTATCATCCAAATCCGGGTTTCTTTTTGCCGCTACTTCCAACAGTTTTTCTTTAGCTTTACCATAATCAGGAGTTGATTGTTTTGCATATGCTTCTGCCTGTATTAAATACATTTCAGGCAGTCTGAAAACCGGCAAGTTAGAAATCTGATTATTGGTTGTGATACCACGCATTTTTCCACCAGTCCACGTACCGCCAAGAAGTGCCAGACGAATATCATTAGATGAATATTCTGCTATTGTTGCGCTGTTAATAGACAAACCGTATTTATTCCATAAAGTATTCAGAGCATTAGCAGATAAATAATCATCTTCGGCTTTTGCTATAAAGAAAATGTCTTCTGTCGAAACAGCCAATGTCGTGTACATATTCTTATAGTCTTCTTTGGTTGATACAATTGTACCACCACTTAGGGTTATTGCCTCTTGAGCCGCCGTAATAGCCCCTTCGTAATTTTTCATATAGAGTTTTACGCGAGCTTCAAGTGCAGCAACTGCAGCCGTATTCATATACTGTTTACCTACATTTTCAACACCTTCTTTAGCATAATATTCTTTAGCCTTCGTTATATCATCAAGAATCAGGCTATAATTTTGTTCTACACTAACTCTTGACACCTGTGAATAGGCAGGGACGGGCTCAGTAACGTTTACGATACCTAATGTCGTTTTGTTGGCTTCCGAATATGGCAAACCAAACATGTTAGTCAAATAGAAAGAACAGAGGGCTTTAATTGCATAGGCTTGAGCGATGCATCCTTCCACTTCTGTCAGATCCCCCTTTGTTACTTCTTTAAATGAAGCACCTTCTTTAATGATACGTGCACAACGGTCGATAGCCCAATATCCGTATGCCCATATTTCTTCTATGTATGAATTAGTATCCAGTATCTGATAGCGGAAGATGTCATAGAAATGGGACGTTGCAACGGAATGTGAAGTGATATCCGTTGGCGCATCTCCAATTGCTAATACATCACGTCCCAGAAAACGATATGAACCTAATGTGTAATATACACCATTTAAAGCATTCTGAAAATCTTGGGTAGTAACCAAGGCTTCTTCTGTCGGAACAGAAGTTGATGGCGTTTCTGTCAAGAAGTCATCGCATGCGGTGAATGAAATTGCCATCCAACCGGTTAATAAAGCAAATAATATTTTCTTCATTGTCATAAATTTCTAAAGTTATTTTTTAGAAGCTAAGATTAAGACCGAACATGATATTTCTAGGTACAGGATATGCCCAAGACTGCATACCGGTAGATCTAGTTTGTGGATCAAATCCTATAAAATCTTTAGCAGTGATAGTGAACAAATTGTCAGCAGAGATATAAACTCTTAAATTGTCAATAGCCACTTTATTCATAAGGTTCTTCGGAAGAGTATATCCTAAAACCATGGATTTCATTCTCAAATAAGAACCGTTCATTAAGAAACGGCTGGAATTAGTTTCTGCTCCCGAGTTGTCTCCAGCTACAAATTTGGGTACGTCGGTTATATCTCCCGGCTTTTGCCAGCGGTTGTCATAAACATAGTTAGATACCGGACCTAAGAAATAATGTCCAACCTGCATATCAAATGCAAATCCGGAGTTATATACTTTATTTCCCAAGGTGAAACTGGTATCAAAAGAGAAGTCAAAACCTTTGTATTTGAAATTCATTCCAAAGCCACCATAAAATTTAGGATCGGCAGAACCTACAATTCGCTGACCGGCCTCATTTACATTTTTTGTTTTCTCATCCCCTTCTTGTCCTTTATACCACATTGCTTCTCCTGTTTCAGGATCCACTCCTGCATATTCCGGCATATAGAATGTATTATACGCCTCGCCAACTTTTCTGATAGTTAGAGTATTCTCAATTGGTTTTTCTGTGGCAAGTTTTATGATTTTATTTTTATTTGCCGTACCAGTGAAACGAACATCCCAACTGAAATCCTTATTTCTAAGTACGTTAGCGTTAATCAAGAATTCTATACCTTTGTTTTCCATCTCACCTACATTTTTTAGGATAGACCCGAATCCAGTTGTGTAAGAAAGTGGTACATCAAATATCATATCTTTTGTCCGTTGGTTATAATAATCTACTTCGAGTGTCAGTCTTTCAAAGAAAACAGCATGGATACCGATATCGGCTTTTGCAACAGTCTCCCATTTTAGATCCGGATTGGCTATTTGGTAAGGAATAGCTCCTGGTTTACCATTATAAGAATATCCATAATTATATAATCCCATTGCTGCATAATAACCAATATCCTGATTACCTACAGTTCCATAACTACCTCTGATAGTCAAATCTGTCAACCAACTTTTGGTATTTTCCATAAAGCTTTCGTTAGAGATGCGGTATTTTGCTCCTATAGACCAGAAAGGAGCCCATTTGTTGTTTACACCAAATCTTGACGAGCCGTCATAACGGAAACTGCCTGACAGATAATATTTATCATTCAAGTTATATTCTGCATTCATAAAGAACGAAGAAAGAGTGCTTGCTTTGGTTGAAGATCCCGCCCCTGTTGGCTTGGAAGCATTGTCCAATTCAAAAACAGCATCACTAGGATATCCACTGGCAGCTGCATAAATTGTTCTATAAGATATTTTCTGTGCTTCTTGTCCCAACAATACATTCAAATGATGCATGTCTTTGAAAGTGCGGTTGAAGTTTACGGTATTGGTAATGGTCAAGGTTGTTGCCCTTTCCTGATTTCTTTGACCAAGCATACCGCTACCGGAATATTGAGGATTATAAATTGAACTGTAAAAGAACTCGTCCAAGTCAATTAAGCTCAATCCTGCATTTGTCTTCCATGTTAAGCCATCAATAATATTATAAGTAAAATATGGATTCACAACCAATGTAATCTGCTTTTGATTGCGTTTATCACCTTTTTCTTTATCGTTAATGGCTACAGGATTATAATTAACATTTGTATTATATGTTCCATCTTCATTGCGCACCTGTTCAAACGGACGGATGTCATATACTGCTACAATAGGATTAGTATATTGGCTTTCAGTCATAGTATTGTTTATATCGGAGAGTGCTCCATTCACAGAAAGTCCATATCCTATCCGCCCGCTTTTTCCATCTAAACTAATACGTCCGCTATAGCGTTTCATTCCAGTTCCGATGACGATACCTGTATTCTGAAAATATCCTCCACTAATATAATAGCGCAAATTTTCATTCCCACCTTGAGCACTGATATCATATTCTTGTGAAAAACCATTTTGCAGAATCTCCTTCAGCCAATCCACACTCTTGATATTTTGCGTCAAGTCCACATTATACCAATCCATAACATAGGCATTCAGCCATTCAGCAGAAGTCATGCCATCCTCACCGTCATATCCTGCATTTGTTAGTCCTTCGGTCCAGATCTCTTTGTATTTATCCAGATTTGTCGTACGATAATTATGATCTATCTTACCTACAAAACTAGTTCCGACTTTTGCATTCACATTAAAACGCGCTTTTCCCAGACTACCTTTTTTAGTAGTAACTACAATTACTCCATTCGCTGCACGAGCTCCATAAATAGCTGTAGCTGTAGCATCTTTCAAAACTGTGATGGACTCAATGTCGTTAGGATTGATATTAGCCATCGGACTTGCCGCCATATCCCCTGTCCCGGCTTTGTTATAAGCCCCCATTTTGTCTGTGTAAATGGCAATACCATCAATTACGTATAAAGGTTCGGTTCCAGAATTCATTGAACCAACTCCACGAATAGTAGTAGAAGCGTATGCACCAGGTTGTCCAGTCAAGCTATTTACTTGTAAACCAGCTACTGATCCTTCCAAAGACTTCATAAAGTTTGCATCTGTTTTTTTCATCAAGTCCTTATTATCCACCGTTTGGGCAGATCCCGTAAATGCCGCTTTTTTAGTTACCCCATATCCGGTTACCACAACCTCATCTATTAGCTGTGCATCAGATTTGAGAACCACTCGCAAATTGGGCTTTATCGCCACTTCCTGCGTCTGCATACCGATGTACGAAATCTGCAAAGTCTTTGCAGAACTTGGT
>ERZ827471.1910-NODE-1910-length-10811-cov-2.648847_pt1 | contig 10811 bp, 12 predicted proteins | sample MGYA00519772_ERZ827471 | MGnify/ENA primary metagenome ERZ827471 (study PRJEB31778, sample SAMEA3449315) | human gut metagenome | biome: human gut; feature: human-associated habitat; material: faeces | place: United Kingdom | collected 2010/2012 ... | reverse complement strand
GATCATTTGTTATTTTGCAAACCAGATAAAACAATGTATATTGAAAATACAATAAATAGTAGCTTAAAGAGAATTGCTTTAAAATTAGGATTAGGTATTTATGAAGATATAGATAAAAACGTGAAATTTGTAACTAAAACTGATGTGCATACACATATGCTACGAGGAACTTTTGCAACAAGATGTGCTGAAGCAAAAGTTGCACTAGCTGTATTAAAAAAGATTTTAGGTCATAAAGATATTTCTGTTACTATGAAATACTATGTTGATGTAGATCCAGAATTTGTGAAAACTGAAAATAAAAATATGGAAGATTATTTGAAGTCACAAAATATCTTTGGTGTCGGCTTAAACAAAGAAGCTTAAAGAATTTGAAAGTACAAATGAAAAGATACGGAAATCTGTGAGTATTTTATAAAATTATTACTTACAGATTTTCGGAAAAATGTTTTGGAAAGAATATTATAAAACTTTAAAGTTGTTGATATACAAGAATTACGGCATTTTTTAAAGGCACCTCACCTCGACCAGAAAAAGGAGCTTTTTGAAAGCTCCTTAAATTGTTTTTGGGCTATTTTCAGCCCTTTTTCTTTTCTCAAACTTTTTCAAAATTTCTCTATATTTGTGTTACTGCATTCAAAATTACATTCAGCTAAAATATATTGAATGTAATAAGTGCATTCAAGTTTTAGCATATAATTAATCATTAAAACATTTAAAGATTTTATAATATTATTTATGTAAGAATCTTTTTAGAAACATCAGAATTTTTTTATACCATTTTTCTTTATCATATTTAACCATTGCCAATTGTGTTTTTTCATCATGTCTACTTACTTTATTAGCAAACAATTTGTCTAGGTTATATTTTTCACTAATATGCTTTTGATATTCTTTTTCACTTTCATTTAATAAATCTAAATATTGCTTTTTCTCTTCTGGAGTTTCACACCAATAATTGTAACAAATCATACTAATTAATCCATAAGTTTCATCTTTTAAATGTAAATCTTCTATATTTGCATTATGGTCAAAGTTACATTTATAATTTTGGTCAGCATTTTTTTCTAAAAAATTCATAAGTTCTTTTGGTATTTTGCTTATTTCTTCATCAGAAAAACCTTTAAGAAAATATAGTAATTCTGACATAGCAATAGCATAATTTTTATCTACCACTAACATCAAATCCTTTCATAGTATCTATAGCTTTTCCTAGTAATTCTCTATATTTTGTTTTTATATATGAAGTGCTTTTTTCTAGCAAGCTTATTCTACAACCACCAGCATGTGTTTTTATGTGGTTTATTTTCTGATATTTTTCTTCTTCTCCTTTTGTTATTGTGCGTTTACCTAAATCTGGAGCATCTTCTTCATAATCTTTATCTGTTTTATATAATTCTTTTGCATATTTCATAAAATCATCTAATCTACTCAAATCTACATCTTGCATTTTATCTCTATAATTATTATAAGCTTCAATTGCAAAAGATAAAGCATCAGTTCTTCCATGATTAGTTTCAATAATCTTAAGTCTATTAGAAGATATTGTTCTTTCTCCTATATGAGTATTCATATTCCAATTATCTTGTTTAAATGATGTGAAATCACTATAAGGACCATACATCCACTTCATTACTTTATTTGGATATGTTGGTTTCCATTTCTGTTGACCATTTTCGTATTTTTTCATCTCTTTTTTATAACGTTCGTATTCATCAACCTTCTTTTGGTCAATTCCATTAAAAGAAAAATCACTTGTTTTTGGATTTTCTCCTTCTTTTAAATCAACTTTAAAATACATTCTTTCTTTGAAATCTTTATATATTTTCTCATAAGTTTTATCCATTAATTTTTTATCAATGGATTTATATGGTGGAATATATTCTGATTGATTTTTTTCAGCTAACCTATTATACTCCCATCTTATCCATACATCTATAGCTTTTAACATTCCATCTATTCCATATGAAAAATATATTGTTGGATTTTCTTTGTCATTTACAGCCTCATTTTCGCCTCCTGCTACAGCTTGAAGGCCATTTTTTTCTATACTTTCTCTACTATCTATTCGACTGAAATGAAAAAAAGTATGTTCATAATTTAGTTCATTACTTTTTATATAATTCATTACTACCTCCAATTAGTAGTTATTTTACTAAAATTATACAATAATAAATGCTTTAGTGTAAAGCAATTTATTATATTTTTTTAAAGTTCTTCCTCATCTTCAAACCAATCAAAAGCACTAGAATTAGCTTTCTTCATTGCATATTCTTTCATAGCTTGTTTTGATAAAGTCTTATATCTTCTAATTTTTCTTTTAGGTCTATGATTTATTTGTGAGTTAGAAACCATATTGCTGATAGCAATAATCCCACCAAGAATGTTATTAACCCTGTTTTCCATTTTATTTTGGAAATCTTGCTTTTCTGTTCTTCTTCCGTTTCTTTCAATTCTGGTTTCAAGTTGTAAAATTGATCTTTCAATTTTTCCTCTACCAATTTTTTCATTTCCTCGTTCATTTGAATATTGTCCTTTAATAACTTTTCCTGTGTATCTTGTACTTTCTTTTTCATAATTGTTATATCTTCTACTATTGCTTGTTCCATTTGATATAAATCCTTGATTATCTCTGGCTCTATTAGATAATAATCCATCTTTACTATTGATGGAACTACTTGATTTTCTTGTATTATTTGATTGTTCTTTTTCAATTCTTCTAAATTCATTTTCCATTGCTCCTTTTGAATATTTTTCATCATATAATTTATTATCTCTACATTTATATCCTTCAGGTGTTGTATATGTAATGTATTTTCTTGTATCTGTCCAATTAACTTGATATCCTAATTTATTCATATTTTTTATAAACTCTTCTTTTGTATTACTTTCTGATAATGATAAATCAATTGCATTCATTAATTTAAATTTCCAACTTTTACCTTGCTTGGATACTCTATATTCATTTCTTTTTATATAATTTGTTTTTTCTTTTTTAGGAATAACTGAAGCTCCAATTTCTAAACATAATTTATCAGAGTAATTTTTTATATACTGTAAATCTTTTTTGCTCATTTGAATTTTATATCCATTTTCAAATGATACAGAATTTATAACTAAATGATTGTGCAAATGATTTTTATCAATATGTGTTGCAACTAATACTTGAAATCCATTAAAAGTATTTGCTAATTTAATTCCAACATTATGAACTTGTTCTGCAGATAAATTATCTTTAGGATCAAATGATTGAATAATATGTATATATTGTCTGCCATTATTTTTGTGATATAGATTTTTTGTGTATAGCATTTCTTCTAAACAACTTTCAGCTAAACAGTCTTTTCCTGTAATTAAACTTGCATTTGTTTTTTTATCTTGTGTAACATAGCTTATAATTCTTTTTATGTTTGCTTTTGAACTAATTGCTTCAATAATTGCCATATATTATTCACTTCCCGCAGTTCCTTCAAATACCGTAATTATTTTTTCGTTTGCAAGCCTTGTTAATTGATTAATGTTATTTCCTATTCTTTCCTATTCTTCTAAGTTCAGTATCTACTTTATCTAGTCCATTTACAATAACAATTTTATCTTTTAAACAAGAACTAACAATAAATTTTGTAATAGTCATATTTAATTTTTTTGCTTTAGATTCTATTATACTTTTTTCTTTTTCAGTTAATCGTATATTTATTTTTTTATCTTTAGGCATTCTATTCCTCCTCGTTTTCCCTAAAACAAATTAAAGGGGTTTGGGTTCTCCCAATTTTTGCAAGCTCTATTTGTAGTACTTGTACTTACAAATAGGAAGTATATATTTGCTATTTTAATTACTGTTATTTACAAAATTTAATTGATTATTATTCAAATAAGTATTTACTTTTTTAAGTTCATCTTCTTTAAATTTTTTAAACTTTCTAAAACTTTTATATAAAAAATATTTAATTTTACCATTTATAGAAACAATGGCAATTTGAATAAATTAAAAAAAGAAATTACAAAGGGAACTAATGATGGAATTACTTTTTTGGATATTTTTGAATTATTTGTAGAAGATAATAAAAGAGTAATAATGTTTAAAATACCAGTAGCTATGGGAATTCCAACAACATGGAGAGGATTTGCTTATGATAGAAATGATGAGGATTTAGTTCCTTTAAATCAAATGAAATCTGATTAAATTAAGTCAACAATGAATTTCGATTGGTCAAGACAGATTATAGAAGGTTTGACAGTAGATGATTTAGACAAAGAAGCCATTTTAAAAGCAAGAGAACAATTTAAAAAGAAAAATGAAGATAAAGAAATTGCTAAAGAAGTGGATAATATGGATGATATTACATTTCTAAATAAAGCGAAGGTTTTATTAAATGGTAAAGTGACTCGTACAGCTTTACTATTACTTGGAAAAGAAGAAAATAGTTATTTGTTTGAAGATTTTATTCCGCAAATAACATGGAAATTGCAAGAGAATGGAGAAATTTTAGATTATGAACACTTTACAATTCCATTTTTAGTAAATGTTGAAAAAGCAAAAAATAAAATTAGAAATTTAAGATATAGATATATGGTTAATGAAATAACATTATTTCCAAACGAAGTGAATCAATATGATAATTATACTTTAAGAGAGTTATTAAACAATGCAATCGCTCATCAAGATTACAGAAAACATGGTAGAATAAATATATTAGAAATGAAAGAAAAATTAATTTTTATAAACGAAGGAACTTTTATTCCTCAGAATGTTGATAAATTTTTACTAGATGAAAGTTATGTTCCTCCATATTATAGAAATCCGTTTTTAGCAAATGCAATGGTTAATTTAAATATGATTGATACTGCCGGAAGTGGTATAAGAAGAGTATTTAATAATCAAAAGCAAAAATTCTTTCCTATGCCTGACTATGATTTATCAGTAGAGGGAAGAGTAAAGGTAACTTTGTATGGAAAAATATTAGATGAAAAATATACAAAAATGCTTTTTGAAAAAACTGATTTAGATATTGGTATTGTAATGCTATTAGATAGAGTTCAAAAAGGAATACATATAACAAAGCAACAGTCTGATTTACTAAAAAAAGAAAAATTAGTAGAAGGAAGATATCCAAACTTATATATTTCTAAAGAAATTTCAGAAATAACAGATGAAAAAGCAAAATATATAAAAAATCGTGGATTAAGTAATGATATGTATAAACAAATGATAGTAGAATTGATAAAGACATATGGTAAAGCAACAAGAAATGAAATAAATGATTTGTTACTTGATAAAATGCCAGAATTCTTATCTGAAGATAAGAAAAAAAGAAGAATTAAATATTTATTAATTGAATGTTTGCAAAATAAAGAGAAAAAAATAAAAAATATTGGAAGTCGTACAAATTCTATATGGGTTTTAAATAAAGATAATTAAATATTTAAAACTTTCTAATTAAAAAAAATGATTTAGCCTAAATTCAAAAGAATCCGGCCGATTTCCGGCCGAAGATTGGCCAAAATTCAAAAAAGTCCGGCCAAATTCTAAGAAGAAATTAATAAATTCAAAATTACAAATTTTATAAAATTGTAAATAAGCTTATGACATATTTTTCAATATCTACAATTAATTATTTTTAGTAAGTATTTCTTCTTCATGTCCATCATCATATACCCAATGAATGTACTTAAAATCTCCACTAATTCTTGTATATTCATTTCCACCATCAATTGAACATGCTCCACATTTACATTTTTTATAATCGTGAACACTTAAAGTTTCAATTATATCATTACATTTTAAGCATATAATTTTCATAAATTCTCCACCTCTTATAGCTTTTATTTAAGACCATTATACAAACATAAAAAAATTTTTCAATAAAATTTATTCAACTGCATTTAAACTACATAAAAAAAGCCTAAAGCATACAGAAAGTAAGCAAACTTGAACCACAAATTCTCCTTACTTCGACCCAAAAATGTAGGAAGTCCAACCTTAAATAGGGACAATAAAGAAAAGACTTGGACATTTTCCAAGACTTTTTTAATAAAATAGAGGTAATTAATATGAATATTTTAAGTTTATTTTGAAGAATGAAAAATATATAAAAGATTTAATAACAAGAAACACATATCATTCAAATGCTATTGAAGGAAGTACACTCACTTATGCTATTTTATATAATGACAATAGCTTTAAAATCGAAGGAAAAGAGTCAAGAGAAATATATGAAGCTATAAATTATAAAAAAGCATTAAAATTAGTTTTTATTAGATCAAGAAAATCAATCCCAAAACACCAAAAACAATAAAAGTCAAATTAGAAAAAAACTCAATAGTTTCAGGCTTCAACTTACACATTAAAAGCTTCCCAAAAATAATAGAAAAAGCATTACTAGCAACCATTCCAAAAATACAACCAAGAATCAAAGAAAGCTTAAAATCAGGATATTGTAATCCAAGCCCTAAAGAAGAAAGAAAAGTCTTATCTCCAAGTTCACCTATAAAAATACTAATAGCAATTATGAAAACATAATTTATTTTAAACTTAGAAATTTTCTTCAATAAATTAAAATTACTATCATCGAAACCACTATCAACTGAATTATTATCCTTTTTATTAAAAACAAATCCCAGAACTCCAAATAAAATAAATGAAATATAAGTAAAAATACTTAAAAAATAAGAAACCTTAGGACTAGCTAATTCAGAAACTCTACTACCAAAAAGAATAGCAAGACCATGACTAAAAAAAGTACCCAAAGCGACACCAAGTAAAATATTTTTCGCTTTACTTTTAGAAGAAAAAGATAAAACCAACAACTGTGTTTTATCACCTAACTCAGATAAAAAAATCAAAATAAAAGCCAAACCAAAAGTATATATAAATTCCATAAATTCACAACCTCAAAATAAAAATCAATTATATATAATAAATATGAGTAATAAAAATTAATATGATAAATTTGCAAAAACATTAAAGTAAGAGAGCCGTAAAGCTTATGTGAATTTTTTGTGAAAATCTTTACATTAAATCTATAAAATGATAATATGAGCATAATATTAAAATTTTAAAGGAGGAATTTTTGTGATAGAGGTAAAAAATATTACAAAAAGGTATGGAAAAGCCGTAGCCGTAGAAAATATTAGTTTTACCATTGAAGATGGCGAAATAGTAGGATTACTTGGACCTAATGGTGCAGGAAAAAGTACAACAATGAATATTTTAACAGGATTTCTTGAACAAACAGAAGGAGAAGTAATAATTGATGGTTTTGATACATTAAAAAAACCAAAGAAAGCAAAAAAAGAAATAGGATATATGCCAGAAGGAGTACCACTTTATACTGATTTAACAGTAAAAGAATTTGTAACATATATGGCAGAAATAAAACAAGTAGAGAAAAAATCAAGAAAAGAAAAAGTTGAAAAAATAATAGAACAAACAGGTTTGAAAGATGTTGAGAAAAAACTTATAAAAAATCTTTCAAGAGGATATAAACAAAGAGTTAGTATGGCAGGTGCTTTAGTAGGGGAGCCTAAAATATTAATATTAGATGAACCAACTGTTGGACTAGACCCTAAACAAATAACTGAAATAAGAAACTTAATAAAAGAATTAGGAAAAACACATACAATTATTTTAAGTTCACATATTTTATCAGAAGTAAGTCAAATTTGTAACAAAGTTATAATAATAAACAAAGGGAAAATAGTTGCAGTAGATACACCTGAAAATTTAGAAAACAAAGTTAATAACAATAACTGTATTTATGTAATGGTTGAAGATACTGAAAATAAAGTAGAGCAAATAAAAGATAAAATAAATGGTGTAAAAAAGATTGAGTTAGTCGAAGAAAACAAAGATGGAACAAAACAATATCTAATAGAAGCTGAAAAACATATTGATATTAGAAAAACAATCTTCTCAGAATTTGCTAAAGAAAATATTACAATTTTTGAAATGAAAAAAGCAGATACTACATTAGAAGATGCATTTATGAAATTAATAGAAGGAGGAAATAAATAATGTGGGCAGTTATAAAAAAAGAATTTAAGTCATACTTCTTTTCACCAGTAGGATATGTTTTTATAGGATTATTTTTATTAATGTTTAGTATATTTTTCTATACAGATGTATTTTACTACAAAAGTACAAATTTTGAATACATATTTTATTCTGGAGCAACAATATTAACATTTATTACTCCAATATTAACAATGAGAACAATTGCAGAAGAAAGAAAATCAGGAACAGAACAATTATTATTAACCTCACCTCTTAGCATCACAAAAGTTGTATTAGGTAAATTTATATCAGCAACATTAATTGTTTTAATAACTGAACTTTGTACATTTTTATATTTTGGAATATTAAGTTTCTTTGGAACACCACATATAACAACAGCATTAGTAACTTTATTTGGATTTTTATTATTAGCAATGAGCTATATATCTTTTGGAATATTAGCTTCAAGTATAACAGAAAATCAAATAGTTGCAGGAGTTATAACAATAGGATTTTTTATATTAACATGGTTTTTACCAAACTTTAGTAGTGCATTTTCAAATTTTTCACTAATAAATTTATTTACTAAATTTCCTTCAGGGCAAATAGACATCGCAGATATGGTAACATTTATAGCATTTACAGTTATGTGTTTAGTATTAACAATAATAGTAATGCAAAGAAGAAAAAGTGTAAGGTAAAAGGAGGCATAATTTTGAAAGAGAATAAAAAAAGCAAAGAAGCTAAATTAAAAGGAAAAGAACCTAAAAATAATATAAAAAAAGATAAAAGCAAAATAACAGATAATACGGCAAAGAAAGAAAAAAAGCCAAGTAAATTTATTGAAATAATTAAGAAGAAATGGCTGATTAATGGTACAAAGACATTAATTTTAGTTCTATTAATAATAGCTATATTTTTAGGGTTAAATATAGGAATGCAAAAATTAAACTTAGCACCAATAGATTTTAGCCAAGAAAAACTATATACATTAACAGACGAAAGTAAGAACAAAGTTAAAGAGATAGGCAAAGAAGTTCATATATATTTTGTTGGATATACAGAAGAAGCAATTGATTTAGATTTAGCTAGACAATATAATAAAGCTAATGAAAAAATTATTGTAGAAAGTGTAAATGCAACAGATAGACCTGATTTAGTAGAAAAATATGGAATAACAACAGATGCAAGTGGTATAATAGTAGCTTGTGGAGAAAAATCAAAAGTTTTAACACCAAATGATTTAGTAACATATGATTCAAGCTCAGGAAAAAGAATAAGCATTGCAGAGGAAAAATTAACAAGTGCTATAATGACAGTAACAGCTGATGATATACCAAAAGTATATTTCTTAGAAGGATATGGACAATTCTCATTAAATCAAAATATGAGATTCTTACAAATGTATTTAAAAAATGAAATAACAGAAATAGAAACTTTAAATGTATTATCAACAGGAAAAATTCCAGAGGATTGTGATACATTGGTAATTACAACACCTGAAAAAGATTTTGATGATGTGGCAACAAATTCAATTATAGATTATATAAATAAAGGTGGAAACATTCTATGGTTAAATGCAGCCTTATCAACATCTAAAGATTTGCCAAATGTAAATAAAGTTTTAGCATTATATGGTATAGAACCATTTACGGTTGGTGTAATTAGAGAAACAGATAACTCAAAAATGTTATCAGGTGCTCCTGATTTTATAATACCAGAAGCTCAATATTCAGAAATTACAGAAGATTTATATGAAAATGGAGTGATTTTTGTAAATGCAACTAAAGTAAATGTAAATGATGAAAAATTATCAGAATTAAAAGTTACAAAAAATGATATATTAAAAACAAGTGAAAGTGCATATTTTAGAACTGATTTTAGTATCCAATCAAATGAAGCCCAAGCAAATGAGGAAAAAGGACAATTATTATTAGGTGCTGAATTAGAAAAAACTATATCAGAAGGAAATGAAGAAACAGGAGAAGGAGCAAAAACATCTAAGTTAATTATATATAGTGAAAACTTTTTTGTTTCAGATTATCAATTAAGCCAAAATTCTCAATATCCAATAATACAATTAGCATATAACAACAAAGACTTGGCATTAAATTCAATTGCAAAATTGTCAGATAGAGAAGAAGATATAACAGCAAGAAAAAGCACAGGAACAGTAACATATACAGCAACTGAGCAACAAGATATAATAGTAAAAGTAATTATATTTGCAGTTCCAATAGCTATAATCATATCAGGAATAATCGTATGGCAAGTAAGAAGAAGAAAAAAATAAAATAAAAAGGGTAGGGGCTGTCCTAGAATATATAAAATATTTCAGGGGTAGTCCTTTATTATATTTCATAGATAAGAACTTGTATAGAGTAGTTATAAAAAATAAAGCTTTGTATATAATATGAAGGATAGGTAATTTCAAGATTTAAAAACCTAAATATATTATATAAGGAGAAAAGATATATATAGATATATCAATAAAAAAGTAATGATAAAAAGTATTTCAAAAATTATTTTTGTAATTATAGGAGCATTAATTGGTGCAGGATTTGCATCTGGTCAAGAAATTTATGTTTTCTTTTATGCATATGGAATGAAAGGAGTTATAGGAATTATAATTTCAAGTGCACTAATAGGATATATAATATATAAAACCTTTAAAATAATACAAAAAAATGATATTAGTACATATAGAGAATTCTTAGAGATAATTATTGGAAATGACAAGAATAATATCGCAAGTGAATTGCTGTCAAAACATTTGTAACGATAAAAGGAGTGTAAAAAAATATGAAAAAGTTTATCA
>ERZ827471.1909-NODE-1909-length-10847-cov-3.107209_pt1 | contig 10847 bp, 2 predicted proteins | sample MGYA00519772_ERZ827471 | MGnify/ENA primary metagenome ERZ827471 (study PRJEB31778, sample SAMEA3449315) | human gut metagenome | biome: human gut; feature: human-associated habitat; material: faeces | place: United Kingdom | collected 2010/2012 ... | reverse complement strand
TTAGTTTCTCTATTTTTTGAAATTATTAATTATTGCTAAAATTTAAACTTTTGCATTCATTAATTGTCTTTTTCCATAAATCTACAAACTATTATACTCATATCATCTTTTGCTTTTCCAAAGTTGTTATCTATTGCTTCATTTAATATAATATCTGCTATTTTTTTTGTATTGTTTGTTTCTATGTCTTCTAACATATATTTTACCCATAATTCTTTATTTTTGTATTCCACATTTGCATCTATAATACCATCTGAACACATTAGCATAATTTCTCCATTTTGGATATCTCTATCAAAGGTTTGAATATTTTTTTCATTTATCATTCCTGTTGGTAATGATGTAGATTTTATTATTTGCACTTTTTTATTATTTTTTATATATGTTGGGCAAGCTCCACTTTTTATAAATTCTATTGTTCCTTTATATAAATCTACTATTGCAATGTCTAGGGTTGCAAACATTTCTTCATTTTTATTTATTAAGCTAGTTGAAATTAGTTCTAATGATGTTTCTTTATCAAATCCAGATAACAACAAATTTTCTAACATTTTTAAAGCTTGTGAACTGCTTTCATCTGCTTCTTTTCCTGAGCCCATACCGTCACTTAATGCTACTAAATATTTTCCATCTTTTAATCTGATATTTAATGTATTGTCGCCAGATACTAAATTTTGACTTTTATATGTCTCTGACATTCCTATTCCCATCACATATTTATCTTCTGACATAAATATTTTTTTAGTTCCTATTGAATTTTCTTCATTTAAAACTATTTTCTCTTTTAATATTTTTGAAAGTATTTCTTCTACAATTGTATTTAAAAAATCTTTTTGAGAATATATTTCAATTATGTATCTATCTGGTTTTCTTATAGATATTTCTTCTATTTCGATTTCTTTTTGTTTTAACATTTCTGTTATTTCTAGTTCTTGTTTTATATATTGATTTTCTGTCTTTACTTCTTTTTCAATACTTTTTGCAATTCCTGAAATTGCTTTTGAAACTCCTTTTAGTTGTGTTTCCATATTCTTTTTATTTTCAGTTAGTTTCTTTTTCCATACAAAATTTGTTTTACTTATTTTATATGACATATTTAATGTTCTTAACATTTGCATTATATTTTCTTCTAAATATTTACTTACTTCTTTATCATCAAATCCAATAATATAACTATTACAATCTGCAAATATTTTTAATAAATCTTCTCTTGATATTTCTTGTTTATCTAATAAGAGAGCAAAAATTTTATCTATTATCTCTCCATTGACATTTGCTATGTCATCATATAATAAATTTTCTCTATATGGTTCTAAATTGTTAAGTAATTCTGTTATAAATATTTGTTTATTTTCTTCTCTTGCTATTTCATTATCTATGTCTTTTTCATTATATGTATCTGCTATTTTTTCTATTGTTTCAGAAACATTATTTAATTTATCTATTGTTTCCTTACTTTTTGTTAAAGTTCTGTCTCTACTAACTGGTAAAAATTTTGAAGTTCCTACAAATTCTTCAATATCTATTTTTACTGTTCTTGGAATTGCAAGTAATGCTATTGATGCTACTAATATTTCCTTAAAATGAATTAATTCTACTGTATATCCATTTGAAACATATGCTAGAACAATGTTTCCTACGCAAAATCCAAGTATTACACCTATTTTACCAAATTTATTTAGTAATCCTGCTATCATTCCAGAAATTGCATATGCTGCTATCATTATTGGCTCTGAGCCTGTTATAATTCCTAAAGTTACTCCTATTGTTACCCCTGAAGTTGCACCTATCAATATTCCATTTTCCCATCCTAATACCAAAACTATTAATATGCTTAATATGTTTCTTAAAGATAATCCAAATATTGCAAAATCGCCAAAACAGCTTACGGCTATTGCTACTAGAAGGCTTGTCCCTATTACTTCTTCTATTGAAAAAGCTCTCTTTTCTCTAAAATCTTCTAAGACGGGAATTGAATTTATAAATATTTTATAAAATACTACTGATATAATAGCATAAGTTATGCTAAGTAGAATATCATAAAAAGTAAACGATGATATTGCATATTTAGCTAATTGAACTAATAATGTAGCAATAAATATATTTTTTGCTACTTTTATTTTTTCATTTCTTTCTTCTTCATTGTATTTAGGTTTTATAATAAATATTGTTGCAACTAATACTAATGCTGTTAGGAAATATTCTAAAGCTCCTCCTAGGCCAAATTTTATTATATTGGCTATTGTCGAAACTACTACTATCCCTAATAAAGGAACTGATGACGCAAAACATGCTCCTAACATACTTATACTAAATAATGAAAATTCTCCACCAACTCCAACTAATGATAACATAAAAGTCATTAGATAAATTACTATATTATTTTTATTAATTACTTGAATCCATTTTCTTGGTATTTCTTTTTTTTCATTTTCTATTGTAGCTTCATTAATATTTTGAAACATCTTTACCACCTCTTTTAATTATATAAGCTTATTTTACTACTTGTCCTTTGTGGTTTTTGTCTTTTTTAGTAAGTGATTACTAAAAACTTTTTTACATTTTACTTTTTTTTATTTTAATAAGTTTTACTTTTCTTGTTTTTACTATAAATTTACTCGTTTATTTTATTACATAATGTCTAAAAAAGCAATACAAAGTTAAAAAAAGGCTAGCCTAGAATATATTTTATATACTCTAGGCCAGCTTTTAACTATTTTATTTATTTAAAATTTTCTTTTTAATAAATATTACACCTGTTCCTAATATAACTAATGCTACTAATCCAACTGAAATTGGTATTACAAAGTTCCTATTTGCTCCTGTATTTGGTGTTATAATTACTGTTTCTGATGTTGACTCATCAGGTTCTTTAGGTTCTTCACCTGTTACAAAGTTTCCAGGTATTGATGGAACGTCTCCTCCACCTTGTGGTTTTTCAAGTTTTATAATTTCTGTTTCATTGTCTAGTGAAATATCACCTGATGTTGTTAATATTTTTGAAACATTTAATGTTGTGTCTTTAGATTCTGCTGGTTTTAATGGTGTTTTCAAATTTTCTGTATATAATATTATCTTATCAGCTATTGTTGATTCTTCGTTATTATATACTACTTCTGCAACTAAATCATGTAATTCTTCGATAGTTTTTACTTCCCAACCTTGATTTACTGCTGAATCATAACCCCAATCTTTGTCTAGATAATCTATTACTGCTGATGGAATTATTGTTACAACTTCTCCACCTGCAATACCATATTGATAGTAATCTTCTGTTGCATAATCTAATTCACTAACATTTACTGCTTTTATCTCATAAGTTACTTCTAATTTAGAGCCTTCTATTAATTCATTATCCATTTCTAATTTTATAAATCCATTTTTTGGTTCTCTATTATTTGATGGTCGCATATAGATTACTCCATCTTTTAGTCCTGTTATATTTCCTTCCTCATCTATTTCTAGTTCTGTAATCACTTGACCATTTGCTAGTGTTACTTTCATTGTCTTTACTCTTTTTACAAGTTCTATTTGTTGTCTTGCTCTTTCTACTATTCCAAAGTCAACATTGTTTACTTTGTATACATATTTATTTCCTGATGAAGCTGATGTTGTTGTATCATACTCTACTCCTATTCCCATTGTTGGTGTAGTTGAATCCATTTTTGTTCTAGTATAATTCTTTTGTCCTTTTTCAAGTGTTTTCATTTCTTCATCAATTTGTAATCTTGAACCTTTTGGTGCTTCTTGAGCTTTATTATAATTGTCTAATGCATCTGTTAATCTTGTATCAACATTTTGTTTATACCATTCTTTGTTATTTTGGTCTCTTGATTTATCATATATTGTTCCCTTATAGCTTTGAACTGTATATGTTTCGTCTCCCCAAGTATATGTCAAAGTATAGTCACCTGGTATAAATCCTGAAATTTTGAAGTTTCCATTTTCATCAGTTTTAGCTGTATATATTTTTTCACTTCCTGTATTTTCAGTTAATGTTATATCTACATTTGCAATTCCTTTTTCGCCTTGATCATATTTTCCATTGCCTCTTCTTTCTTTGTTTGTTTGTAATTCAGGCATATTTGTTTCGTCTAAGAATACTGTTCCTGCTAATTCTCTTGCATCTGTAACTTCTAATTGTAATGATGGGCTAGAGTCTGTATCATCTTCATATGTTGCTTTATCTCCTGGTTTTGCATTTCCTGGATTTGAGTCTACATCAATTCCTGCATATACTTTTCCATCTTCTCCAAATGTTGAATATGAGTTTATTTCTACTACATTATCCAAATTTTCTCGAGCATTCATTATATTTATTATTGCTTCTCTATTTAGCTCAAATTGCACATATATTTCATGAGTTTTTTGTGCATCTATTTTAGCATTAGTATTTATAATTGCCTTAGAATATTCGTCGTTGTAATTAGATGTTTCAAAGTTTATATTTCCTGTAATATTACTTGTTTTTTCATCCATATTAGTTCCTATTGCAACTATTGAATATTTGCTATCATAATAATCTATTAAACTATTTATTTGTGATGTTAAATTTGTTGATTCATTTCTTATCGCAATTTTGTATGTTAAATATGCTTTTAATTCTTTGTTCTTATCTTTTTCATTTACATATTCATAATCAGCTTTATAAATTGGTCTTGTATATTTCATTTCACCATATTTATTTCCAAATTTCACTCCAACATTAAATCCGTCACCATATTCTCCTTGGTTTTTAAATCTTTGTGCATATTCATAAATATGTTCATATCCATTGATTGTAAGTTTTACATTGTCTAAATCTTTTATTAATGCTAAATCTGGTTGTTCTCTTCTATATAATCCTAAGTTTATATATTTTATTTCTTCTTGCCCATATTCAAAATGGTCTCTAATTATATATTGAGTTTCGTTTGTATTAGCTTTAATTGGGAATTGACCATTATTTATAAATGTTGATGTATGTTTTTCTGTGTCTTTTTCATATGATAAATCATGTTTTTTATTTCCATTTTCATCTAACGTATGTCCTGTGTTATCCCCATTTCCTACTATTGTACTAAATCCGTTATTAAATTCTTCTCTTTCCTTAGCATTTTCAGCTGATTTAGAGCCATTATCTTTATCTATGTGTGGTACTACATTTGTATATGTAATTCCATCATATTCAAATTCTATATAATAGTTTTCTAATTGTGCTATCTCTACATCTACAAATAAATATGCTCCTTTTTCATCTGTTTTAGTTTCTTTTATTATCTTTCCTGATTTATCTTTCAATCTAACAGTTATTTCTGGTAATAAAATATCATTCTCATCATAATCATTGTCTCTAAATAAATCATTTCTTAGTGATTGTTTTCCAAATATTTTATCCTCCCATACATACCCTGAAAGTTTTACATATATTTGTGGATTCTCTATTATAAAATCTGTAGTTTTATCTACTACAACAGTTTGTTGTACACCATCTTTTATAAATTCATATCCATAGTTTGGATTTTTTGTTTCATATGCTGTGTATGTACCTACTAATAAGTTTTCAATTAAAATTTCACCTTTTTCATCAGTAATAAATTCTGTTGCTTCTTCTTTTGATACATATGATATTGTTCCATCTGAATTTTGTTTTACATATTTATCCATATTATTGTTTTTAATATTAAATCCTACACCTTTTAAAAGTACTTCATGGTTATCTTTGTTCACTTTTATAACTTTTAAATTTCCTAGTATACTAATATCATAATCAAAATCTACTTCTAAATCTTTTTCACCAACAAATGGTTCTCTTATTATTAAATTTTGAAAATTACTTCCGCTTAATGAGTCTAAAAACCACACTTTTACTGAGTTCACATTCACTTTAGATTTTGCTGATATTTTCGTTATTTTACTTACTCCTTGATCAGCTGGAAAAGATATATAAAAATCCTTTCCACTCATTAATTGATCTACTGTATACCAAACTTCATTTGTACCTTCAAAACTACTAAATAATACTTCATCTATTGCATTTCCATTTTGGTCAAGCACTTGTACTTCGTCCATAGTTCCTTGAAAACTCCAATTAAATGGACCTACTCTTATATATGATTTTCCATCTTTTTCAGTTGAAGTTGCTTTTATATTTTGCTTATTTGTATTATCTGTCATTTCCATATTTTCAAGACTTTGTGCATATTCACTTGCTTGTGTGTCTAAGTCAGATACATAATCACCTCTTATACCATTTGAAAAACCTAAATATAGTCCCGCATGATATTGACCTACATTATACATCCAATCTGGAAACGTATTCCATACTCCATGAGCTACTGGTCCATTATCTTTTGATGGTCCATTATCTCCTTGCAATATTGTTGCAAATCTAGCATTATCAGGATGTGTTATAGTATTTCCTAGATAATCTGTTGAAACATTTCCTTCTATTGTTACTTCTGAAATTACTGTATAAGTTTGATTATTGAATAAATCTTGACCTTTTTCTGCACAATATATATTAGGATTATTCCAATAATCATATATACTTACATTCATTGCTTCTCCCACTGAATATCCTTTAGATATTGTAGCTGATATTCCTATAATTAAAATTATCATTAGTAGTATCATAACTATTCTTTTTATTTTTTCCATTTTATAAATTCCCTCCTTTCTTTTAATCTTCTTTATCATTTTTTCTTTTTACTATTATCGCTGCAACAGCTCCTGATGCTAATATTATTGTCACAATTAACCCGATTGAAATATATACTGCTTTACCTGTTCTAATACTTAAAATCATATCTGCTGAGCTATAATCATTCTCATTTTTGTCTTGGTTTCCTGGTGTTGAATTTACATCTGCTAGTCCCAAATCATTATATGCTTCTATAATTTCTGCTCTATTATTTACCAATCCAAGATTTTCTTCATTCACTTTTTTAGTTAATGTAAGTGTTAATGTTCTAGATTCTCCTGGCTCAATCTTGTCATTTGCTATACTTGAACTATATAATGTATTTCCTGTTTGATACCAATCTTTATTCATTTCTGAGCTAAACTGTAAATCTTTTGGTATATAATCTGCTACTTTTCTAGCATATCCTGCCACTTCACCTATATTAGAAATTTTTATTTTGTATTCAACTATAACTGTTGTTCCTTTTAATTGTTTTGCATCAATTTCTGCTTTAGCTATTTTCGCATCATTATATTCTATTGTTTTTGTTCCAGCAGAATTTTGAATAATCATTTTTGATATAGTTTTGTCTAATTTTAAATCGAAGTCTTTAAGTTCTATTAATCCTATATCAATATTTGATATGTCATTATCTGCAATTTTTATAATATCTGTTGATGCAATATCTTGTTTTTTACCTTCTATTAAAATTTCATTTAGTCTAACATCTGAATTTTGCATTTCACTAATTCCTTCAGCTTTATATTTAGTTAATGCATATTGTGTATCATTATATTCAAATATTGCTATATATTTTCCATTTCCTAAGTTACTTAATACATATATTCCATTGTCATTTGTTGTTGCTTCTAATACTTTTCCACTTTTATCCTTTACTAATTTATTTGTATCTACATTCAATAATTTTACTTTTATATTATTTAATACTTTTTCATCTTTATCTTTTTTACCATTTGCATTTTCATCAAACCATGCTAGACCAGTGATATTTCTTTCGCCATTTGCTACATTATTGTTATTATTTTCATCTGTTCCTCCATTGTTTCCGTCTGTTCCTCCGTTGTCTCCTCCTTGATTTGATTCATTTGCTTTTATTATATGAGTAATTTCTTGAGTTGAAGCTCTTTCCTCCCCATACACTGTTGCTGTTGCTTTATTTGTTATTGCTTCGGCTTTATCTCGTGCTTCTGAATGATTTACCACTGTTGTTATTACTATTTTTGATTCTCCATTTGGATTTATATCATTTAGAATTTCTATATAATTATTCTTTGGAATGTTAACTTCTTCTCCATCTTTTTCAATCTTAGTAATAGTTAATTGTGATGGTATTTTATCGTTGATTGTTAATCCTACTGTTCTAACTTTACTATTATTTTTTATATTAATTGTATATTCTAATATGTCACCAGATTTTATATATTTTTCCTCGATATTTGCTGTCATTTCCATGCTAATTTTGAAATTATTTATATAGTCTTTCCATAGATTAGCTCTATATTCTTTTTGTGAGTCTACAGCCTTTACTGAAAATCTTATTTCGCCAGTTTGCTCTTCTTTGATTTTACCAATTACCATATTATAATCTAAAACTTTTATTTCTCCTGGTTTTAAATTTCCTATATTCATTTCTTCTGCATATTCAAGTATTTCTGAATTTACTGCTTTTGATAAAGGTTCTTTTATTTCAACATCTGGTATGATATTATTACCGTTAAAAAGATCATCATCAGAAACTTCTGCTTTTTCTAATCCTGTTACTAATTGTACTCTTTCTGGTTTTATATTATTTGACATATTTGTTCTGATTTTTACATCTTTTTGTTCTACATCTGATATATTTTCAATTATCGCATAATATTCTACTGTTCCTAATTCATATAAATCCACAGCTCCATCTGTTACTCTCTTTACAGAAACTCTAATATTTCCTAATTCTGTTTTACATTTTATTTCATTTGATTTTTGTATAACATCTAAATATTTTGTTTCTACATTGTTTATTATTTCTGTATTATTTTCTACATCTTTATCTATTCTAAGTTCATATTCTAAATTTACTGTTTCACCTACTGGTAATTTTTCTATAACTCCTTTATACATATCTGTGTCAATTTCTTCATAGTATGATGCTCCTGCATATTCATAGTTTGCTACTGGTTCTACTAATTTTGTTCCCTCAGGTATTTTCCCTATTAGATTAATGTTTTCTACATCTTCTGAACCTGTATTTGACACTTTCACTGTATATTTTATTACTTCTCCATTTTTTACTACTGTATCATCTTTAACTTCTTGCCCGCCTATTGTTGCATTTAAAGATGTTTCTAATTTTGGTCCTACCCCTGTTTGCATTGTTATTGTTGTTGCTTTTATTGTATTATCTGCTTGTGTAGTTGAATTTGTATATGATGTTTCATATCCTTCTTTTGCAATTTGATTGTATTCTAAATTTTCTGGTATTTCTACTTTATATGTTCCTGTTATAGCAGTTTGTGCTTCTATATTATCTAATACAACTAAATATTTTTTTACTTTTTTTCCGTTGTTTAATTCTTCTGTCCAACCATTCTCTGGTTCTTGTAAGTCTTTTGTTGCATTTTCATTTTCTGAATAATACACTTTTGCATTTTCAACATTTATTCCTTCTGAAACTTCCATATCTATATTGTTTTCTTCAGTTTTTGTTGGGAAAGTTCCTAATATATTTACATTTTCAATGCTTTCTGGATTATTGTTTATAATTTCAAATCCAACTTCAATATTTTTACTATTTTTTCCTCTTTCTAATGCAATTTCTTCGTTCTCTTCTTGTCCTATTGTTTCAATTCCTAGATCTTTTATACTATTTATTGCTGTCACATCTTTTGGTGGTACTATTGAAATATCTGCTAATTTTTCTCCATTTTCACCTTCTGCATATGATGTTACATTTTCATTTGTATAATGCATTACAATTTTTTCATCTTTTGCTATTGATTTTCTATTTACATCTACTGTTGCATCTATTATTATGTTTGTCCCTTCAACTGTGTTTTCTTTATATGTTTTTTGTTCTCCTTCTAGCTCTAAAACTATTTGTCTTCCTTCAACATAATAATTTTTTATTTTTAATTCTTCTTCGTATAGTAAGCTTACATTATTTATATTAATATTTTCTACTTGTTCTGGCAACTCTATTTTTATTATTGGATTTTTATTTAAGTCATATTTTTCAGTATTTGTTTTTAATGTTACTTTCATTTCTAATTGATTAGATACTACTGTTGATAATGTATCTTTATTTAGTTCCAATGTTGCTTCTGTCACAGATTCTTTTAATTGTATATCTGTTTCAACTTTCTTTTCTTCATTTGTTATAAAATCAATTCCTTCTATTTCATTTTCTGTTTCTTCTTTGTAATTGTATGATATCTTTGTATTTATTTTAGTTGCATTTTTTGTAGTCTTTGAGTCTGATTCTTTTATTGTTTTTACATTGTAGAAACTTAATTCTCCTTCTTCTAAAGCTTCAGTTGTTATTATTTCTATTGCACTTGGTTCTTTTCCTGTATAGTCTATTATTATGTTTCCATTTTCATCTGCAACTGAGTTTTTATCAACTGTTGCTAACAATATTCCCTTTTCGTTAAGTACTTGTAAAGCTCCATTTTCCCCAAAAATTTTATTAAAATCAGATTTTGATATTATCGTTCTATTAAATACTATATTTGCATTTGTTTCTTTCTCATTTACCATATACCTACTTTGATTTTCTTTAATTGAAATAGTTTTTGCGATATTTGCTAAATTGACTAGTAATTTTGTTTCTGTATTAATTTGTCTATCTATTCCTGAATTTAATTTTCCTTTAAAAATTTCATTTTCACTATTAGTTGCTACAACTTCTATTGTTGAATCTACAACTTCTTCTGGTACTTCTACTTCTGTTTTATCAGCTACTATTTCTTTGCCATTTTGTAAAGTAATGTTTTCTTGTAATATAAATTTCTCGCCTTTTAAATCTACATCTTTATTGTATATATATGTTAAAATAACTCTTTCATTTCCTTGTTTTTTCCACAATATATTACTTTCTAATGGTTCATTTTTTAATATTATTTCAATTTCTCCATCTTTTTCATTTATTTCATGTGAAGTCATTGAATTTAAATTTATATTC
>ERZ827471.1908-NODE-1908-length-10853-cov-6.050935_pt1 | contig 10853 bp, 10 predicted proteins | sample MGYA00519772_ERZ827471 | MGnify/ENA primary metagenome ERZ827471 (study PRJEB31778, sample SAMEA3449315) | human gut metagenome | biome: human gut; feature: human-associated habitat; material: faeces | place: United Kingdom | collected 2010/2012 ... | reverse complement strand
GGACTTTTTCTTTTTGTTCAAACGCACGCTCCTTTGATCGTCCCACCGTGGCAAATTCGGGCGGGAAAATCAGGATTCCATTTTATATCAGGCGCAAGGGCGCGGAAGCTTTCCGCCATGCACTTGCGGCTGGTGGCTCATTGATGGCTTAAAGCAAAAAGCTCTAGGCTTAACCCCTCTTCTTTGCGGATCTTTCTGATCCGCTCTCCAACAAGGGATGCTAGTTCGGCTGGTTCAGATTCAGGCTGATCTTTCGCTTTTTTCACAGAGAACACCTCATTTGCGGGCAATCATCAGATGCCACGGAACGTAAAGGTGAACTCCACAGGTTTGGTCACATCAGGAATATACTCCGGGTGGACATTGGCACCCCAGCTGTCATCGCCGCCAACGCCCATCTGCTCGCCCATAGCACGGATGACCGTGTAATGGACCGGGGGCAGCTCGTAGGGATGCTTGGCACTCTCCATTTCATGGGGAGTGTAGGGCAGCGCAGAGAAGAACATGGGCTTTGCGGCATCTGCGGTAAACAGCAGCCCGCGACCCTTGCGGTCCACTACCTTTGCCCAGCGCACAGCGGTCTTTGCACCGCACTCCTGCGGCACAAGGTACTGTGCCATGTTGTCTGCGACCTTGTTCTGGTAAATGCCCAGCTTTGCACCATGCTGACGATCCCAGTAGGTCTCCGCAGGGCCGTTTCCGTACCACTCCACCGTGTCGTAGTCAGCGTCGATCTTGAACAGTACGCCGAACTCCGGCATTGCTGCAAGTCCTTCCACCGGGTCATAGTGCAGGGTGGTCTGGATGCGGCCATCACCGAACACACGGTACTGCAGGCTGCACTCTGCTGCGGGGCTGGTCTGGAGGTTATAGAGATAGGTCACGACCACGCTGTCGGCTTCCACCTCGCAGGTGGGGTTCTGGAGGATGGTGCCGCCATGAACAGACGGGATCTCCTTGCCGATGCCCTTGGCGGTAGCGTACAGGCTTGCCAGCTTCCACTGACCGCGAACGCCGCCCATGTTGTTGCCGCAGTCGTTGTCGGTGGGAGCGCGCCAGAAGTTGGGACGGGGAATCTCCTGAATCATCTCCTTGCCGGCATAGCGGTAGGAAGTCAGACCGCCATTCAGATCGGAGAACAAAACATCGAAATTCTCACCACGGACACCGATGTTGTGTGTACCGTGCGTAACGGTAAACGGCGTGACCTTCTTGCTGGGAATGGAACGAACCACAGCGATCACACCCTGTCCAAAGGCGACTTCATGACCTTTCTTTGCCCAGCTGGTGTCCTCCTTCAAACGGAAGCTGATGGTCACTGCATATTCACCGGGGAGCGCAGGAACCATAAAAGGCAGCGGGAAGCTGGAACGCTCTTCGGGAGCAACATCAATATTGGTCAGTTCCTGCTGCTGATACAACTTTCCATCGCGATGCAGCAGAGCAACGCAGTCGAAAGCATCCGTAGAGGTGAACAGGTTCTTGTTCCAGACTTCAAAGCCAGAGTTGTCGATGGAAATGGCGATGTTCTGATAGCAGAACTTGACCTCCTGCATCTTGGGAGAAGGAGCACGGTCACCACCGTAGGCAATGCCGTTTCCGCTGAAATTATAGTCGGTAGGACGCTCACCGAAGTCGCCGCCGTAGGCTTGGAACCACTTGCCGTAGCGGTCTTTTTTCCAGATGGACTGGTCGATATAATCCCAGATGAAGCCGCCCTGATAGCCGCAGTTCTTCTGGTCGGCAAGTTCCGTGTACTTGTGCAAAGCACCGTTGGAGTTGCCCATAGCATGAGAATATTCGCACTCGATATAAGGCCGCTTATCGCCCTGTGCCAGATACTCTTGAATGTCCTTCACAGTGCTGTACATATGGCTCTCGATATCGGTGGTTTCGAGGAAGCGGGGATCGTTGACCACACCTTCGTAATGCACCAGACGGGTGTCATCAAAGCGGCGGACCATCTCTGCCATCTGGAGCAGGGTCTCACCGCCAAACGATTCGTTGCCCAGAGACCAGATCAGAACAGCAGGATGGTTTTTGTCACGCTGGTAAGTGGAATTCATGCGGTCAAACAAGACAGCTTTCCACTCCGGCTTATCATTGGGCAAAACGCCCTCGATGCCGCGAATGCCAGCCTGATGAATATCCCATGTGCCATGGGATTCCAGATTGTTCTCTGCGATCAGATACAGACCATACTCGTCGCACAGGTCGTACAGTGCATCCTGATTCTGGTAATGGCTGGTACGGATGGCATTGATGTTGTTCTGCTTCATGGTGATGATATCCCGAAGCAGTTCCTCATGGGTGTGTACGCCCACAGCACGACCCGTAATGGAGCTGAACTCATGACGGTTGGCACCCTTGAACACGATGCGCTTGCCGTTGAGCAGCATCCGATTGTTCTTCAACTCGAACTTGCGGAAACCGACTTTCTGCCCAGTCACCTCTACTAGATGGCCTGCATCGTCCAGCAGCTCGATTTCCAGTTCATACAGAGCCGGGTCCTCTGCACTCCACAGGTGGGGGTTCTCCACCGCATGGCTGAACAGAGCAGAACCGCCGTTCAGTGCGATTTCTTCGGAGAACACTTCCAGCTCACTGCGGCGCAGGGTCAGACGGGCCGCGCCCTTTCCCTCCACCTGCAGTGCAACTTCCAGCGTGGAATGCGTAAAATCATCCCCGGCAAACAGCGTTTTGACGGATACATCTTCCAGATGCACGGTGGGGATGGCGTACAGCCACACGCTGCGGAAGATGCCGGAGAAGCGGAAGAAGTCCTGATCTTCGCACCAGCTGGAGGAAGTCCACTTGAACACCTGCACAGCAAGTTTGTTCACGCCCGGCTGGAGATAGGAAGTCAGATCGAATGCGTGTGCGGAGAAGCTGTCCTCGGTGTAACCCACATAAGACCCGTTCAGCCAAAGAGCCATGCCGCTTTCCACACCCTCGAACTCGATGTGGACGGGCTTGCCCTGCATGGATTCCGGCAGCTCGAAGTATTTTACATAGCTTGCCACCGGATTGAACCGCTGCGGGATCTCGCCCGGCTGTACTTCTTCACGGCCATCCCACGGATACTGAATATTTGCGTACTGGGGAATGTCGTAGCCCTCCATCTGGATGTGTGCCGGAACATGAATGTCATCCCAGCCGCTGCAATCATAATCTGTCTTTTCAAAGCCGGGGATGGCACTGGTGTAGTTCTTTGCGTAGGCGAATTTCCAGATACCGTCCAGCTTCATCGCCAAAGAAGAGGAGCCTGTCCGATATTCTTCGCGGGAAGCGTAAGTACGGAAACTTGCATGAGCATTCAGCACGTTTTCCTTGAAAAAGGTGGGGTCTTTTACTTTTGCAAAATCAAATGCAGCCATAGTATTTCCTCATTTACCTTTTATAATTTTATAATATTTCTCCAGCCTCCCCGGAGGAATCGCTGGATTCCTCCGGGGAACAGCAGATGAAGGAGAAATGATAATGACTTGTTATCAGACTGCTTCACGCAGTTTTTCATTTGCTTCTTCAACTTTCAGATGAGACAGAATGAAGGTGATAATGGCATCCAGAGCAAACGGGATCACCAGATACATGATTTTCAGCATATTGATGCAGGAATCCGGCTGAACGGTCAGAGCGCTGTCAAAATGGCTTGCTGCCAGCAGCCAGCCGGTGATGGCAGTACCCAGACCGCCGCCCAGCTTCACACCGAGAGAAGTGCAGGAGTACATCGTGCCATCCACGCGCTTATGCTTCGTCAGCCAAGTGTACTCAGAGCAGGCTGCGATCACAGCGTTCATATCGCCCTGCCAAGGACCCTGACCAAGAGCTGCGATTGCAGTAAAGAGCAGCATCAAGGTCACATTGCCGCTGCCCATGTAACCAGCTACAGCAACCAGTGCACGAGAAATCGTTGCCAGAGTATAGCTCATTACATTCAGCTTATACATTCCATTCCACTTTGCAACCAAGGTCGGGGTGAACACCAGTGCGATGATCAGAGGAATGTTGATTGCCCAAGAGAATACACCGAACAGATTCTGGTTGCCAAGGATGTAGGTTGCATAGTAGGTGCCCATGCTGATCATGGCACCGTAGATCTGCTGCAAAATGTAGGTGACGCAAATCATCATATAATATTTGTTACCAGCAAGCAGCTTTGCAGCCTGAACCAGATTGTACTTTTCGTCCTGCTCGATTTCCTTTTTGTTGGTGGTATCCACCAATTCGCCTTCCGGCAGTTCCTTCACGGAGAAAACGGAGAGGGTGTTGACAAGCAGACCGATGATGGCGTAGATGATTGCAACAGTGCGCCAACCGGCAGCACCACCGCCCAATGCCGTAACAGCACCCAGCGTGATGGACTGGATGAGCAGGCTGGTGGCAAAGGCGAACATGAAACGCCAAGAACCCATCTCGACCTGTTCGGCACTGTTCTTCGTGACGAGAGCAGTCAGTGCAGAGTAAGCAATGTTGTTGGCAGTGTAGAATACAGCGTTCAGCAGAGTATATGCGATCAGGAACCATGCGTACTGTGCAAACTGTCCCAGATTGGTCGGGATGGCGAAAATTGCCACCAGCGTAATGGCACAGCCAATGTAGCCGTACAGCATCCAAGGACGGGCTTTGCCCATCTTAGAATGCGTTTTGTCAATCAAAGAACCAAAGAAAATGTCCGTCACACCGTCCAGCAGTTTGGAAACTGCAATCAGAGTGCCGACAATACCGGGGTTCAGGCCAACGGTGTTGGTTAGATAAATCATGACGAAGGAGGACAGGAATGCATACACCACGTTGCCTGCAATATCGCCTGAACCATAGCCGACTTTATTATACCACTTTAGATAACGTTTCTCAGTCATTGTGCTTTCTCCCATCTTGCTTGTTTTGTGTGGGCGCGACCAATCTGCTGCGCACTTCAGACTGGAATTCTCATTACGCAAGTTGCCCAAATCTCTTGCGTTCCGTCTGAAAATATTATAGAATCTAATGGAACGAAAAGATATAGACAAGATGGAACAGAATATGCACAAAATCAAAGAGTTTGTAATTTTTTGATAGAACATTTCCCAAATCACTGTAAAATCTCTGAAGATGAGGAGGACGCAGGGATGTATTTCAACTCAGGATATTTGAACAACTCCCGTTTGGATTTCAAAGACTACTCAAAGCCGCTGGTCGTAGGCAGTTGCGGCACTTATCGCTTGAAAAAACGCCCTAAGCTACCTACTTTTTGGGCAAAGGGTCGCAGAGACTATCAAATCCTCTATGTGGCATCTGGTAAAGCACACTTCTGGTTCGATGGTGTTGAGGAAGTGGTGACTTCTGGACACATGGTGCTTTATCAGCCGAAAGAAATCCAGAAGTATGTCTACTATGTAGAAGATCATCCAGAGGTGTTCTGGATTCACTTTACAGGATACGATGTCAAAAACATCCTGAACTATCACGGAATACCCTTGGACAAGCACGTTTTTTACAGCGGCACACTGCCGGATTACAAAATGCTGTTCCGAAAGATCATCCGGGAACTGCAACAATGTGAATATGGCTATGAAGACTATATTGCTTCTCTCTTCAACATCATTCTGCTTTTAGTAAGCAGGCAACAACAGGAAAGCGAGAAAACAACTACAAGCATCCCCGAAGAAATCGAAGCCGCCGTTGCCTACTTTAACGAGAACTATAACACAAAGGTCAGTGTGGACGATTACGCAGAATCGCTGCATATCAGTACGAACTGGTTTATCCGTAATTTTAAGCTGTACATGAAAATAAGCCCTGCACAATATATCCTGTCCCTTCGGATGGTAAATGCACAAAGCTTATTGGAGAACACCGAATACAATATTGGAGAAATTGCAGAGATCGTAGGGTATGATAACCCACTCTATTTTAGCCGGGTATTCAAGAAAGAGTATGGTGTCAGTCCGGCACAGTACCGAAAGAATCTGGAAGAATCTACTGAAAAATGAGAAAGATTCCTTGATTCAGACGTTCCTGCCTGTTGAGATGTACCTGACATATCAAGTTGACGGCGAACCGTTGGAACAGCTCCCGAATGGATACAGCGACCATTATGTGCCGGATGGCTTTGTACGAGATTAGAGTGTATACAAGGAGGTCTCTTTATGTTAGAGCATTTTTTCAAATCGCTAGTTGCAACAGTTTCTGACCCTTACCAATGCAATCGCATCACGGATGCGTTGGCGGCAGCTGGAATTAAATTCTATTGCAAATCCAAAGATGTCAATCGGCATAACACATTTGACCAAGCGAGAATTGGAACCCTCGGCATAAAACCGAGGTATGTCACAGAGGTGTTTGTGGACAAAGAAAATGCTGATATGGCTCTGCACATTATACATACCCTGTCATAAGCCCGGAGTTCCCCTGCGAACAAAATATTCCGATATAAAAAGGACGCTGCCGCCTCTGGGTGAGAGGTTGCAGCGTCTTTTTAGCATCAGAGGGCGAAAGGTCTGTTAGATCGAACGGCTTCCAACGAATAATATACTTTCAGCTTGCGTTTTCCTGTTCGTCAAGAATGCGCCAGCCGTCCATCAGGTCTGAATTTTCCATAATAAAGGTGTGGGCGGTATCCTGTCCCCACGAGTTGTCGTATTTCAGCATCAGATAATCGCTCAACTCGGTTCGATTTTTGAACTTCAACAAGCGATACGGCTCCTGAAAAGCGACCTTTTCGACGAAATATACCGCATCCGATGTGGGAAGCATAACGCCGACATGACCGATCATAAGAGAATTGTCCGTTTCAGAGAACTGATCGTGCAGGACCACGGAGACGAGACGGATCTTATCATCGTCCACGAAGGAGAGACCGCGTTTCTTCCATTCCTGCTGAATCGTTTTCAAATGGGTAGGAATATCGGTCGTATTGGTGGTTTTAACCGGGGCGAACAACGCATCAAACTTTTGCCGTTCGTCGCCGCAAAGGGATTCCGGGTCAGAATCCAGTGTTTCATAGTCCATAAACAGGGTGTCCTCGGCTGAGTCAAGGTCTGCCTTGCCCGTGACAGTGATAAAATCACCGAACAGCCCACAAGCGGTAATCCGACAGTTCCAGCCGGGGAAGGTGTCATATTTTTCTGTCCATGCGTCCTGCATGGAGTAAGGATCGTATTTCAGATCCGAAGGCGTGGCATTTTCAAACCCTGTGGTGAGCCATGCCGGGTCCACAGCATTGTTGAACTTTTGCACATGATCAAAGAAGGTCTGTATCCGTAGGTCGGATACGCCGGCATCCTGCAAAAGCTTGGAAAGAAGAGCTTGTGTATCCGAATCTGCCAAATTGGAGTATTCAATTTGCTGAAGGACGGGCTGAGAAGTTTTTTGAGTGCAGCCTCCTGCCAGAAGCGCACCGCAAAAAAGTGCAGCGGTGCAGACAAGAAAAGTTCGACGTTTCAAAAATGGTCACCTCGTTGTGTTTTTCGGAAAGTTTCTTTGAGTGCCGGAGTCTCAACCATAAGCGAAGAGAGCAACGCCGTTGGTCTCGTAACGAATGGTATCACAGATAAACAAAGAAAATCAATGACTTCTGTCGTATTTGACCATATATAATGTTGCGGTATCCATATCCCATACGGCTAACGCCCATTTGGGGAAAGACAATGCGGCAGTTTTCTGAACGATTTTCTTCATGTCGGACACAACAGGAGTATACCCAAGTTGGAATAAGAATTTTCCGTTTTTTCTGAATGGAAGGTTCAAATCGCTTTCCAGATAGACGGAGGATACCAACTTGCGAAGCGCGGCACGGCGATTTCGGCCAACCTCGTTTCCGCCGCCTTGATGGAATCGCCCATGGCATGATAGCGTTCTGTCGCCGCCGTTGCTCGTTCCCGCAGTTCGTCGGCACTGCTGATCTTCTGCTCCTTGCCCTTCGCCGCCGTGTGCTTGCCACGCTTCACCTCGTAGCCCTGCTGTATCAGCTTTTGAAGAAAAACTTCAAAGTCCTTCGGCTACTCTGCAAGGATGGTGTCGATGATTCCGCACAGGCGGTCACGGTTGCTTTCTCTCGGCGGGTAAACGATCGAGTTGCGCCGAGCACACAAAGTAATCTCTCCAACCCTACAGCTCAGTTTCCACCGCAAGCTGCTCCTGCTTTTCTTTTTCGTCAGCGATTTGGACATCAACATCTTCGCGCATCTTTTTCAGAAGTGCAAGGACACGCTTGATCTGGCCCTTGGTGTTCTCTACACGGCTCTGTGCCTGATTGATGTGATCCAGAACTGCCCAGTCTGCAAAGAGGCCGTCAAAGAAGAAATCTGCAAATTTCAGAAAGCTGTCCACCGTAACCTGAAGGTCTGCGGTGATCTCAACATCAGCAAGCTCAGTTTTGAACCGCCGCAGTTCCACTTGAAGCTGTTCGATTTGTTTCTGCGCATCGTCCAGTTCCTCATACTTGGCAAGATCGGCCATCAAACCGCCGCCCATTACGTCCCATGTACTCCAGCCCTCGGCATTGTGGAGGGTTTCGAGAACTTCGTTGACCGTATGCAAGGCAGTCTTTCCTGCGTTGATGGCTTCCAGCAGCTCCCGCTTTTGAACTTTCAGTGCGGCAATGCGGCTTTCGCTTTCCGCAATCTGCTGTGCGGCAGGGTGGGCAGAGACTTTGATGCTTTTGATTTTTTCGGAAAGAGCAGCTTGATACTGACTTTCGCAATCGGACAGCCGTGCCAGTCTATTTTGAATCTGCTTCAAGTCGGCATCAACGGAAGAAAGATCATGGAGAGCCGCATCGTACTTGACGCGGGCTGCATAGGCTTCCTGCCGTTCTTTGTCCAGCTTTTCATCCATTTTTCCAATCACTTGATAGAAAAATGCGGCAAGGCTGTGTCCCTCCAGACGGTCCACATCAGCCTGCTCTGCCAGCTTGGATTTTTCCAGCTTTTTCAGGCAATCAGCAAGCGTATCTCTCTGGGCGGTCAGTTCTTTCTGTTTTGCTTCGCAGCTTTTCTTTTCAGCGACCTGCTGCCAAAGCTCTTTCAACGTAGAATCACTCATATGGAATGTCCTTTCCCGGCATTACGTTTCTTCGTTCAGAAGCTGGTTCAAAAAATGCTGCCGATTATTTACAAATGTTTTGGTGATAACGTAGCTGTCCGTATCTTCATACTGACAAGGATGAATCGTGCCATTGTCGAAGCTAAAAATCTCAGCATCAGGCATTCCGAGGAGAATGGGTGAATGTGATACGATAATGAATTGCGCCCCTTCTTGGGCACACCGATAAATGTTGATCAGTAACGTGAGCTGCCGCTGCGGGGATAAAGCGGCTTCCGGCTCGTCAAAAATATAGACTCCATCTGCACCCATGTAGTCCTGCGCAATGGCGAGGAAACTTTCACCGTGTGATTTTTGGTGATAGCCTTTGGAGGGATGATCGTCATCGGAATAGTCGATTTCCTTGGTGGCTACATTATAGAAACTCTCTGCTCGGAGAAAATACCCGAACTTTGGTCTGCGATACCCCTTGGAAATCGTCATAGCCTCACATAGTTCCGAATGGGAGTTGTATGTGGAAAATGAATAGTTCTTCGTTCCACCCTCTGCGTTGAAGCCGTAAGCAACAGCGATTGCTTCCAGAAGCGTAGATTTTCCACTTCCATTTTCGCCAACAAAGAACGTAATGGGCTTATGGAATGTAAAAGTGTCGATTCCACTGATGGCAGGAATCTGACGAACATAATTGTATGGGCGAACTCTGTTCCAGTCGATGGTCAGCCCTTGGATAAACAAATCGTTCATACAGCACTCCATACTATATAATGTAAGAAACACTTAGCTCCGCTCAAACCCAAGATAGCGGGTGCCCTGAAAACTCAGCTTTCCAATGTCGCCCTCCACAAGCATTCCGTAGTCCGAACCACTTACGGTAAGCTCCATGCGGTCGCCGCTCTCTACCTGAAAGGTCACATAATAGGTCGTGAACGTATGCGCCATCGTATTGTCTGTATGGTGGCGAGAAACTTCCGTGCGCTTTGCCACAACCGTTGCCGGAACAGTCAGCCGCGGCGAATGGTTGTTTTTATTCCATGTGCTGATATTTCCGATGATGGTGTATAGGATCATACCCAAAACCACAAGGAACAGGATGGGAAACAGAATGCTGAACAGCATATCAATTCCAGCGTAAAACATCTTATTCCTCCAAAATTTCTTCCAGCAGGTTCTTTACATCGTTCAGAAAAGATTCTTCTCCGAGGGTGTTCACCTTGAAGAACACCGCTTGACTGCCTCCTGCGGTGATGGCAGACAGCCGAATCGGACTGTCCGCATTCTGGAACATGGTCAGTGTCAGACTCAGGCGGTTGCCGCCCATCATGCTGTACCGCTCAAATACACGGACACTGCACCGGGCATCGCCCTCTTTGAAATCACTGCCTGCCTCTAAATCTGCCGACCAACTGCTGTCCGGGATTTCTTGTTCCAGCTTCCGAAGCAGTTTGTCAAAATTCTTGTTTCGGATGGTCTTTTCAAGGATTGCCATAATGGTTCCTCCGTTCTGACAATTAAAAATCGGTCCCTTATTTTTGATACGAGCAGAGCCACAGGAAAATTGCGGAGAAATCGCTTGAAGAGAGGAATTTTGTCTGATTTGATTATAGCATATCTTTTGGAAGAACAAAATACTTTATGTACGCCGCCCGTAGGCGGCAAAAGTCAGTCCGGGGGAAATTCCAGTTCGACAAACTCTGCATCGGTCAGCAGTTTCAGCTTTTCGATAACCCCCTCCGACAGCTTTCGCAGGGCAGGTTCGTCGGGCATCAGATAGCACTGCATCAGCCGCAGTTCGTGGATAAGCCCCAGCCGGGTGCCGGTGTTGTAGA
>ERZ827471.1897-NODE-1897-length-10906-cov-2.772371_pt1 | contig 10906 bp, 10 predicted proteins | sample MGYA00519772_ERZ827471 | MGnify/ENA primary metagenome ERZ827471 (study PRJEB31778, sample SAMEA3449315) | human gut metagenome | biome: human gut; feature: human-associated habitat; material: faeces | place: United Kingdom | collected 2010/2012 ... | reverse complement strand
CGAGGTACTGAACAAATTCGGTGTATTACCGTCTCCAATAGGGGGAAACGAGGCTGTGGCGGCCGATTTCGACGCACCGACCGAACGGATGGAAAGCAAGAACTTTCACCTTAACCTATTGAATGATAGACTATAGGAACATTTACGCAAGCGTCAGAAGTGAAAGGCTTGTGAAGGCTTTTTTATGACAGGGTTCACCTTAATACGCTGATATACAAAAAGTATGAAGGATGCGAACCCTTTTCCCGACAAAACTCCTTATAGAGGAGAAAAGAGGCATGTTTGTCCGGAACCAAAAGAATAAATGAAACATTGCAATCTTACTTTGCTCGCTGCAAAGTAAGGTAATAAATCTATACTTATCAAATGAAAAAGGATATAAAAATAGCCGTAGCCGGTACAGGTTACGTCGGGCTTAGTATCGCCACACTTTTAAGCCAACATCATCAAGTAACGGCCGTAGATGTCATCCCCGAAAAAGTGGATTTAATCAACAGCCGGAAGTCACCCATTCAGGACGAATACATCGAGAAGTATCTGGCCGAAAAGGAACTGAACCTGACCGCCACGCTCGACGGAGCCAAAGCCTACGCCGATGCGGACTTCGTGGTCATCGCCGCACCGACAAACTACGACCCGGTGAAGAACTACTTCGATACCAGTCACGTGGAGGAAGTCATCGAATTAGTGAAGAAAGTCAATCCCCATGCGATAATGGTCATCAAAAGCACCATTCCCGTGGGGTATACGGAAAGCGTACGCAAAAAGTTGGGTACGGAAAACGTCATCTTCTCGCCCGAATTCCTGCGCGAGAGTAAAGCCCTGTACGACAACCTCTACCCCAGCCGTATCATCGTGGGCCGCCCCGAAGGGGATGCCCGGTTGGACAAGGCCGCACACGACTTTGCAGCCCTCCTACAGGAAGGGGCCATCAAAGAAAACATCGACACGTTGTTCATGGGTCTGACCGAAGCCGAGGCCGTGAAACTCTTTGCCAATACCTACCTGGCCTTGCGGGTATCCTACTTCAACGAGTTGGACACGTATGCCGAAATGAAAGGGTTGGACACGAAAGCCATCATCGACGGTGTAAGCCTCGACCCGCGAATCGGAAGCCACTACAACAATCCTTCGTTCGGTTACGGCGGCTACTGCCTGCCCAAAGACACCAAGCAACTGTTGGCCAATTACCAGGATGTCCCTGAAAACCTCATCGAGGCCATCGTGGAAAGCAACCGCACGCGCAAGGATTTCATTGCCGACCGCGTACTGCACACGGCCGGTTACTACGACTACTACAACCGTGGAGACTTCAATCCTGCCGAGGAGCGGAAGTGTGTCATCGGCGTGTACCGCCTGACGATGAAATCGAACTCGGACAACTTCCGCCAGTCGAGCATCCAAGGTGTGATGAAACGCATCAAGGCCAAAGGCGCGGAAGTCATCATCTATGAACCCACGTTAGAAGATGGCAGCACGTTCTTCGGCAGCAAAGTGGTGAATGACTTGGATGCTTTCAAGAGCCAAAGCCATGCCATCATTGCCAATCGGTATGATGCTTGCCTGGATGATGTGGAGGAAAAGGTTTATACGAGGGATATTTTCAGGAGGGACTAAACTTTTTAATTAGAAATAACTTTAAACAAGCTTAACATAATCGTTTATGGCGAACCGAAAAGGAACAAACAGACCCGTTGAAAAAGCAAGACTTGTATTGGAAAAAGAACAGTTCCTATCGCAACTTTCTGAGAGGATAGAAATTGGCAAAAAGCTACCTTTAATAAAAGCTTCTGTTCCCAATATTCCTGATGCGTATAGAGAATATGGCTATATGACAAGGAAAGCAAGAACAGAACCGACAGAAGAACAAGAAAAATGGATTTCAGAGTTCAAGCAATGGACTGATTATAACAGTGAGCTATTAAAACAAGCATTTGACATCCCCAACAATGAATACCAACGTGATTACATCAACAGTGGCCAATACCTGATTTCCATAGGAAATGAAAATCTCTTTCAAGAATATCAGGACGAACTTAAAAGTAAAATCGAATATTTGGAAACCCTGATTCTGAAAATCCCATTATTACCCACTCTCACCGTACAAGTAGAGAGGACTGAAAAGAAAAGTTTCCATCCAGATTCAAAACGCGTTTTCATTGTACACGGACACGACACGGCCATAAGGTCACAAGTCGAATTGTTTATCAAGACCTTGGGATACCGTTGTCCTTTTCAAACAGCCCAATGCCGGATGTACCATCATTGAGAAAATCGAACGTGAAGCCAATGATTTGGCCTTTGCCATAATCCTATACACAGCATGTGATTTAGGAAATGACAAATTGCATGCCAATGAACATCTGAATCCCCGCGCCCGGCAAAATGTGGTTTTTGAACACGGTTATATGTGTGCCTTGTTAGGGCGACAAAACGTATGCGCCTTGGTGGATTCTGATGTAGAATTTCCCGGCGACATGTCCGGCATCGTATATGTGTCGTTTGACGACAAGGGAGCATGGCAGATTGCTGTCGCCAAAGAAATGAAAGCAGCCGGGCTTGATGTGGATTTGAACAAGTTGGCATGATCGATAAACTTAATTTCAAACCGTAAGCATCCCAAATTAGCAAATCCCAATATTTACGACTGTAACCAAGAGAGTTGAACTGCTTTAGCCATGAACTTATCTAATTCACAAAAGAAAATCGTCTCAAATGTAGCATGGTCTTTAGGAGGCAAGGCCGTCAATATGGCGAGTGCGCTTTTCGTCGGAATATTGATCGCCAGATATCTCGGCCCGGAAAGTTATGGTCTCATGAACTATGTAATTAGTTATGTAGCCATTTTCTCCATTATTGCGACATTCGGCATGGACAACATCGAAATACGTGAGCTGTCCCGGCAGAATGACAAAAAGGATGCCATCATGGGGACATGTTTTTGCTTGAGAATGTTTTTTGCTACAATAGCTTATATCGTCATTGCCATATCTTTGTTCTACTTCCAAACAGACAAGTTTACCTCCCTGATGGTGTTAGCTTATGGACTGACCCTGTTCACCGGTACAGGGAATCTGTTACGTAACTATTTCACATCCATAGTCCAAAACAAATATATTGTAAAATCCGAAATGTACCGTACATTCGTCGGTGCAGGAATCAAAATCCTGTTGCTTTGGATTAAAGCACCTTTGGAATACTTTATTTATGCACAAATATTTGATACGGCATTGGTTGCAAGCGGATATTACCTTAGTTATAAATCCACTGTCGGTTCCATCCGAAAATGGCATTTCGACAAGACTTTAGTGCCTTTTATCCTAAAAGAATCATTTCCCCTCGTCCTATCCGGTGCCGCTGTCATCATTTACCAACGCATAGACCAAGTCATGATTGGTGACATGATAAACAAAACTGAAGTCGGTTATTTCGCCACAGCCGGAAAGTTCGTAGACTTGATTGTGTTCCTCCCTATGGTTTTGGTGCAGACTGTCACCCCGATGTTGGTAAGGGAGAAAGAAAACAAGCCGGAAACATACGAAGTTAAAAAGAAGACATTCGTAAGCATTACCACATGGACGGCTATCATCATGTCCGTAATGGTATCATCGCTCTCTTATTGGCTCATCACATACACATACGGCATCCAGTACGCTCCAGCCATCCCTGTTTTGCAAATCATGGCGTTCAAGGCTGTAGGAATGGCGTTGTCATCTGCCGGAGGACAAATCATCATCATGGAACACATACAAAAATGGGCCTTCATACGAAATATATTAGGTTGTATCCTATGTGTGTTGCTAAACTATTTCCTAATTCCCCAATATGGAATCATCGGTTCCTCATACGTCACAATAATCACGGTATTGTTCACCGGATGCTTCGCAAACCTGTTGATTCCCACCTACCACAACGTCATGAAGCTACAACTCTATGCCATATTATTAGGTTGGAAAGAATTACGTTATTTTAAAAGAATGATAAGAAAATGAAAAGTTATATCGGATATTCCACAAACTCCGACATCAGATATAAAGCCACGTCTGGAGGAATAGGAACTACCATTATCAAATGGTTATTCGACAACAAACTTATTGGCACATCCATATCTTTCGAGTTTGACCCTATTACACTAAGATATGTTCCTAAAATAATTCACTCATTTGACGAATACCAAATTTGTGGCTCAATTTATCAAGAAATAGATTTAATCGGGTTTGTCAAATCTCACCAAAATGAGATAAAGGGAACACTTGCTTGTTTCGCTTTACCTTGCCAAACCAAGGCCATAAAATCAATTTGTGAAAGATATGGTCACAAAGTATTCATAATCGGGTTAACTTGCTCTTCGCAACAAACACTTGATGCGACCAAGTATTTATTAAAACGAATCAATATAAAAGAACAAAATGTCTGCCATATCCAATATAGAGGAAACGGATGGCCAAGCGGAATCACAATAAAGACAAAAGTCAACAAAAAGACCTTCATAGCCAATAACGCTTCCATTTGGAATAGAATCTTCCATTCACGCCTATTTATTCGTCCAAAATGTTTCATGTGCAAAGACACATTAAACCAACATAGTGATATCGCACTCGCAGATCCATGGCTAAAAGAATATATATCATCAGAAAAAATCGGCATGACTTTAGCCACTTGCTTCTCTGAGACTGGAAATCGCATCCTAACTCAAGCCCAAAATGATAACTATATTCATGCAAATGAGATCTCTTATCAGCAAGTTATATTATCCCAAAAATCCACATTGGACAGAAAAGAAAGTTATAGACACCACCCTGACAGAATAAAGTTCTTTCGCCAACTTTGTACAAAATCCTGGTATAGATTTTTAGTGCTTGACATAGGTTTATTATCGCTTCATTGCAAAATTAAAAATAGCTTTGAGAAAACAATGCTTTTAAAAGAAAAACGAAAATAAAACATTAAGAACATATCAACTAATAATAATCCTATGCAAACAAAGAAAACAAGGATACGATGGATTGACAATGCCCGCGGAATTTGTGTTTTCTGTGTTTTATTGGCACACTGCAAATTAGAACACACTTATCTACAAATGATTTACACGCCATTCTTTTTGGCCCTATTTTTCTTCTTGTCTGGATATTTGTTCAATTGCCACAAGGACATCAAAACGGATATTCTGAAATTGGTAAGAAACTTAATCATTCCATATTTCCTCTTGTGTTTCCTGCTTGTCTTCATCGGCCTCGATAATTGGAAGGCATTACTCAATGGCAATTACGACATCATCAGCAATCGAATACTCAGGATTGTATATGGTTATGACTTGTGGTTCGTTTCATGTATTATTATGGTGCAATTGTATTTCATTTTGCTCCACCATATTTACATGAAAAACTTAAAAAGCAAAATTGCAACAGCAATAATACTGCTGCCTTCAGTTTATCTGATAAGAAACACTGTATCATATACCTGCCCTTACTATTGCGACATAGCTCTTTTTGCATTGGCTTACTTTATCGTAGGAAATATAACGAAAGAATTCACTGATGGCAAAGCCATACAAATAAACAGGAAAACAGGGATTTCCTTACTTATATTATATATCTGTGTAGATTTTGCCTTACAGCTAAACACAAACATGGAATTTCATTTTGCATACAATTATTACAACGCCCCCCTGTTATTCATCATTCTGTCATTTATTGGAATAATTGCCATTTGTGCTATTTCATACTTATACCCTTGTTCTTTTTTTGAAAAGCAAGGAAAGAATTCATTAGCTTTTTTTGCCTTTAATGGAAAGGCTTTGGCTATAACAATGCTTCTGTTCAGGCATTTTGATTTTTTAAATGGAAGCCAATGGATTTATCCTATTCTATTATGTACTGTACAATCATTTATCTTACTCGGAATATCATCCCTCATCAACAAATACGCCCCTTTCTTAGTAGGCAAAAAAGGAATACAATAAAATCATAACGACATAAACAATGAAAATATTACTTTTAAACCAACCCGTATACAACCGAGGTGACGAAGCTGCACACAGAAGCCTTATCCGCACACTCAATAAGAATGTACCCAATGCCTTTGTAATGATTTTGCTTGAGAACGTGAAAGAAGGAACTATCAAACAAATCAAAGTAGACAACCCACAAAACAAATATATCAACATTAACACCAATAAAGGATATCGCAAAAGCCGCATATTTTCTGCTTGCTCGGGCATGATGTTCTGGAGTCGTACTATTCCCAGTAACCGGAAACTAATACAATACATCCAAGAAGCAGACGTAGTGCTTTGCGCCCCTGGGGGAATCTGCCTTGGCGGATTTTATAATTGGTCGCACTTGTATAACATGATGTTATGCAAGCATTACAATAAGCCCGTCATTTACTACTCACGCTCAATAGGGCCATTTAACCCTCGAAACATATTACAACATATCTTCTGCACAAGAGCAAAAGAAATACTTAAAAAGATGGACTTCTTGTCATTGAGAGATGCCCGAAGCATGGATTTGGCAAACAAACTTGGCATAAAATACATAAAATCCATTGATTCCGCCTTTTTAGACACGCCCGATGCCACATTACCTGACAGTGTCAGGACAGACTTAGGCAAACAAAAATATATCGTGTTTGTACCCAACCAACTGACATGGCACCCGTCATTCGCAAACATGCCACAGGACGTTATTGACAAATGTTACCTAAAAATGATTGACATCATAATCCAAAAGACCGACTATAACATCGTCATGCTCCCACAGCTTTATAATGCAGGAAAAAAGAACGATTGCCTATACTTCAAGAGGTTAAAAGAAGAAACGGAACATCCATCACGAATCATAGTATTTCAGGACACATACAGCTCTGACATCCAACAAATTATAATTAAGGATGCCCAAATGATAATAGGTACGCGTTACCATTCTATCGTGTTCGGTATCAACAACCGTGTTCCTGTAATCGCATTAAGTTACGAACATAAGATAGCAGGCATGTTGGAAATCTTAGGCATAAAAGGACGTTCATTTGAATTCAACACGGAAGCTTCCATACACAAGTTTGATTTCGCCAAATTTGAACAGGTAATCACCGGCAACCAACCTTCGAGAGAAAATTTGAAAGAATACGCAGACCATGCACATGCCATAGCCATGTCTTGTTTCTCTAAAGCATCACAACTTTTACAATAATTATCAATATGCCCGTCGTTGTTGCTTTTTCTATATTTCATGTTATTCTTTTTATATTGGTTTCTTGCTACAGGAAAGATAAAGCATGCCTTCGTTATATAATGTTCATATGGATGCTTTCATCCATATTTTCCATTATATTCTATACAGCCTCGCAAGAATATAATAAGATTACAATAATTCCATACATCTTTTTCGCTACATGCCTTGCTATTTCATTCCATTTGGATATATCGATGACAGATATTCCACGATTACGATAAGAAACAAGTTCTTTTTTGAAAGAATAATCTTATTTTTCTGTCTAATCTCCATCATACCTTTTTTTGAAAACGCCATCCATCTGGTAAAAACATTTAGTTTTGACAATTCGGACGCACTCGCGACATTGTATGCTGACAAAATGGAAGGCGATTTCGACAAGCAAAAAGTAGTGAACTGGTATTCCCCCGTTGGAAAAATTTGCAATTCATTGAATCTTAAGTTCCAATATTGCTCCCTTTTTTTATTATTCCTTTATCTCGGATATGGAAAAATCAACAAATATAAATTAGGGGGACTTTTAATGGGATGCGTCAATCCGGTATTATACACACTATCGCTCTCTGGACGATCTGCCGTAGTCTTCACCTCATTGAATGCCATATTTACATACCTGATGTTTCGGAATTATATTAAGAACAGGATTTATATAAAAAGATTAAAGGCAGTAGCAATAGGTATCTTTTCCATTTTCATATTATTGTTCTCCATCATGACATTTGCCCGTTACAGCATGAGCGAAGGCGCACAAACTGTATCCATGTTAGGATGGATTTCCTTATATGCCGGAGAAGGCACGCTTAATTTTAACCAGAACATGTGGCATACGCAAGCTTTCACCGAAGGGGATAACTGCTTTGCTTTCATTAAATATATTTTAGGCATGGACACTTTTACGGACTTTTTGGAACGCCGAGATTACTGGGGACCTAAAATGGGAATATCTCCCAGTAGATTCTATACCTTTATTGGTGACATATATTCAGATTTAGGATATTTTATCATCCCGTTCCTGCTGACCCTCTCGTCCATCCTGAAAAAAGCAATATATAAAAAACATGTTATCGCATCTAACAAGCTCTATATCCTCTACGTTTGGGGCATGCTATGCGTTACGGGATTTACATGCTTTACATACAAGACTTTTAGTAATAGCTTAGACTTGTTTACTGGGTTCCTCATTATCTGGCTAATCAATTCATCTATTGGGCTAAAGAACAAAAATGACATATTCATCACCCCACAATACTTTATCAAATAAAATTATGGCAAACAAAAAAGCAAGAGTCATAGCTTATTACTTACCCCAGTTTCATCCGACTCCTGAGAACGACAAATTTTGGGGAAAGGGTTTTACGGAATGGACAAACGTTGGAAGAGCCAGACCGCTTTTCCATGGACACTACCAGCCCCGTGTTCCTGCCGATTTAGGATATTACGACTTACGAATGCCTGAAATCCGAGAACAACAAGCCGAGTTAGCACGCGAGGCCGGTATAGAAGGGTTCTGTTATTGGCATTATTGGTTCGGGGGAGGAAAAGAATTGTTGGAACGCCCTTTTAATGAAGTCATGGAAAGCGGCAAGCCTGATTTTCCTTTTTGCCTGGGATGGGCAAACCATACATGGTCCACCCGGACTTGGACCTCATCAAAAACGGGATACCAAGAAACCATCATTGCTGAAATGACCTACCCCGGAGACGAAGACCATATTTCACATTTCTATAAATATTTGAATGCCTTTAAAGACAAACGTTATATCAAAGTAGATGGCAAGCTTTTGTTTGTCATATTTGCCCCTCAGGACTTTGTGGACTTCCCACATTTCAAAGATTTATGGAATAAGTTGGCTGAAAAAGAAGGGCTGAAAGGTTTCCATTTCGTTGGACTGACAGAAAATTTCAGGCTACATACGTCAGACGGTAAAATAAGGAACGTGTTTTCCCCAAAAGATGCCTCTGGGGATTATTATAACCATATTTTATCGTTAGGCTTTGATGCGGTAAACTCACGTGGAGGAAATGGCGCACAAGCAAAATCCGACTCACCGTTGATTTATTATTTAAAACGGTTCATACAGAACAAGCTACACATCGACTATGTATTACATATTGATTATGCTAAAATCATAAGAAACTATTATGTAGAAAACGACAAAATGGAAAACGTATACCCAACCATTATCCCGAATTTTGACCGTAGCCCACGTTCAGGGAAAAAGACAAATAACATCTGGCATGGTTCTACTCCGGAACTATTTGGAGAAATGGTCGAGCAAGCACTTGACTTAATAAAGGACAAGCAAGACGAACACAAGATTTTGTTCTTACAGAGTTGGAACGAATGGGGAGAAGGAAATTACATGGAACCGGATTTGAAATTCGGCCATGGTTACATTGATATTTTGGGAAAACTCGTAAAATAGGACCTATGGTGACCTTAAAAGAACTCAGGCAAGACTTTCAAGCTTGGTGTAAATGGAAAAATATTCCCTCCGGAATAACTTCATTCTTAATCCTATTCTTCAAATATGCGGAATACAGGAGACTCGTTGATTTCAGGTTAAAATCAGGGGGACTCGGATGGATGAGAATATTCACATACCCCACATCCTATCATTTAAACTTATATATAGTTTGCAAAAAAAATAAAAACGGGGGGGGGTATTGGAGGAGGATTGAGACTAATGCACGGTTTCAGCACCATGATTCTTGTGAAAGAAATGGGTATGAACTGTATGGTTAACCAACAAGTCACGATAGGATGGGCAAATGGAGGAGTCCCTACTATCGGGAACAATGTATGGATTGCAACCGGAGCAAAAGTACTCGGCCCCATAACAATCGGGGACGATGTCATAATCGGTGCAAATGCAGTAGTCGTAAAGGACGTGCCGAGCCATAGCATCGTTGCCGGTGTGCCTGCAAAAATAATCAAACGGAGGAATCACACAGATGAACCATGGATTACAACAAAATAAAAAATACTTATGCCGTTTTATGGAGACAAAACAATAGAAGCCATTTGGCAAAGTGCCAAACCGGTTGAAGGATATAATCCCAATATCTGGCGGAAAGATTTTGCCGGGGCCTGGATTCGGCGTGATTTTTATGGGTTACGCAACAAATACGGATGGAAAATAGACCATAAAAAGCCAAAATCTGCTGGTGGCAGTGACTCAAAAGAGAATTTATGGGCCTTACACTGGCAAAATAATATGTCTAAAGGAAATGAATACCCACAATTCAAAACAAGTATCACGTCTGACGGAAACCGTAATGTAGAAAAAGAACAAATATGGACTTGGAAACCCCAATAGCAGTTACACCCCAAATCAGCGATAAAGCCAACAAGAAAATACAGTGGTATGACAGAATCATAAAATATTGGTTCGGTATCGGGTTGGTCTTTTTAATCGTTTTCTCTATTCTCTTTCAATACAACCACCCTTGGTTTGTGTTAGATATGATGATAGACAATAACCTGTTAGGTACTTTCGGGGACTTTGTAGGAGGTGTACTCGGCACGTTCCTAACATTTTACGGAATGATTCTGATGATACATACTTTTCAAAATCAAATAGAATCAAACGACCTCACCCAAACGACCAATCAAAAATTGTTAGGAACCACCCTACAAAACAGCAAACTGGTTTTTGAACAATACAAAT
>ERZ827471.1887-NODE-1887-length-10973-cov-3.665964_pt1 | contig 10973 bp, 9 predicted proteins | sample MGYA00519772_ERZ827471 | MGnify/ENA primary metagenome ERZ827471 (study PRJEB31778, sample SAMEA3449315) | human gut metagenome | biome: human gut; feature: human-associated habitat; material: faeces | place: United Kingdom | collected 2010/2012 ... | reverse complement strand
TGCTCCTTTCATTGCCCATGTAAAAAGCAGGATGCAAAAAGAAGACATCGCTTTAGCATATATAGAGCAAACACCCGATGTCTTTATTGGAGGAGGCATGAATTCTTTTTCTACACGTAACGACGGGAGAAATTTGTTGGAAGAACTGGAAAGAAAAGACTATCATGTTGCAAAATCAATCCATGAAATACAAAACATTAAATCCGGTAAATTAGCAGGATTTACTTCAGAAACCAATCTACCCGATATTTTACACGGACGAGGGAACACATTAACAGCGTCTGTTTCTTCTGCTATAAATCTACTAAATCAAAGTAATAACGGATTTTTCTTGTTGATTGGTGATATGTTTATGGATCGGGCTTCCCACAATGGAGATACCAAGTTAGTTGGTCTGGAAACCATAGATTTTGACAAAGCCATCGGCATTGCTTTAGATTATGCAGAGAAAGACGGAAACACTCTTGTGATTGTAGCCGGCGGTCCTGAAGCATCAGGCATGACACTTGTTGGAGAAAATGAAAAACAAGAACCAATAGCCAAATGGACTATGCCAGGTATGATTCATACAAGTACCATGGTTCCTATATTCTCTTATGGAGTTGGAGCTGAAAAACTTCAAGACATCATAAAGAACACCGATCTGTTTTTCCATATAAAAAATATATTAAGTAAGTCATAAGAATTAATTTATACTAAGCCACATGGGCAAAGTTGATATTGAGTTCAGAGCCGAGAGCAGCCAAAACTCGATTTGTCGCATAAAGCAGAGAGTCTGTAGAGATATAATCCATGGGCCTGAGCCATTTGCCCTTGAGGATTCGCCACAGCGTCTCTGCGATGTTAAGATGAGGACTGTATGGCGGAAGAAAGAAAAGGAACAGGCCGCGCTTCTCCCATATCGGACGAAGTTCCCTCATGAGCTTGCACCTGTGTATGCTTGCGTTGTCAAGCACAACAAATGTGTTCTTGTGGGTGCGGAGCGAAAGCCGGTCAATAAAGTCCGCAACCTTGTCGGCGGTCATATTCTCGGTGGTAGAGAATCCCTCATACCTGTTATTGCGGTCTATCATGCCGAAAATATTGAGCCTCAGCCCTCTTTCGGAGGGGATATATACATCCTCACCGCGAAACTGCCATCCGTATGGCACATATCCCTCGGTGCAGATGTGGCTCTCGTCTCCATAATAAAGGTCGATGAGACCGTCTTTCTCCTGTTTTACGAGTTCGTGCAGCTTCTCGGTCTTATACGCATAGAGCTGCGGCGAGGGTTTCCCCTTGGGACGTTTTCTTATACGTCTATATCTCGCGCCAAGGCGGATAAAAAAGCCCTGAAGGTGCTCTCGCTCGCTTCCTTGCCCGAAGCCTGCTGCCATGCCTCTTTCGCTTTCCTCATGCTCTGCCTGTCGTTTTCTATGGCTTTGCGGACTATTTCCTCGTCCGAACAGTCCATTATGGGCTTGCGCCCACGACCAGGACGTGTTTCCAGACCGCTGATTCCCTCGGTCTCGAAACGTTTCACCCATGAGTTGACAGAAATGTGTGTCATTTCGGTCTGCTCTCCGACCTCCATGGATGTCAGACCTTTGGATTTCAATAGTATAGTGCGGCAGCGCATACGGAATGCGTGGCTTTTGCCTTTGCGAAAGCCTTCCTCTAATTGCTGACGTTGTTCGTCTGTCAGTTGTATAACTTTGATCCTTGCGATAGTCGTATCTCTTTAAATGTTTACACAAACATACGCAATTCTTCGGATATAAACTAATTTTCAACATCTACTTATTGAATTCCGTTGTACATCCGTCGGTACATATTCTCCACCTTCGATCCAACCATTTGATTTTGCGATGTCATAAAACTCAGTGGCCGGAAAAGGAGATACGATATTAAACATAACCTGACTCACCTTCAATTTCTTGACCTTTCGGAAGGTTTCTTTAATGGTTTCTACCGTTTCCAACGGACTGGTTCCAATCAGAATGTTTAACTTGACAGGAACTTTATACTTCTGCAACAAGCTGATAGCCTTATAAATCTGCTCTTCGGTTATTCCTTTCTTGATATACTTCAATATCTCATTGTTAAACGACTCTACGCCCAAATCAACATATTGACAACCATATTCCTGCAACATAGCAGCAATCTCTTCGGTAATAGCATCCACACGAGCCTGACAACCCCATACAATATGATGTTTCTTCAATGCCTCACCTATTATTTGCAGACGTTTGCTGGTAACAATAAAATTATCATCCATAAAGCCAATGGCCTTATAGCCCAAAGATGCTAATTTTTCAATCTCTGCCACCACATTTTCCGGAGAACGAAAACCAACAGGAGGTTTTTTCCCATTGTGATCTTTTTTATATTCGATCTCTCGGGCAAAAGTCAAGTAACTGGGCACACAATAAATACAATGGAATGGACAATTTCTGGAAGTCACCATTGCCATGTAAGGAGAAACCTTTAGCTTCGGATTTAAAAACACAAATTGTTCTACAAAATGAATGGCAGGAAAAGGTAATTCGTCCAGATTCTTTATCAGCGGACGCGGAGCATTTTCCACCACCTGATTTTCATTCCAGAAAGAAATACCAACAATCGTTCTCCAATCCTTTCCTTCCGAAATATACCGTAACAATTCTCTGACTGTATCTTCCGGTTCTCCTCGAACAACGACAGAAGCCGGATGTCCTAACAGACTTTTAGCAAAATAAGTTGCCCCCGGACCTAAAAATATACAGATACTTTCCGGACGTTTGGCATGTATGAACCTTTCTACCTGGATGTCTGTCGGAATTGAAAGATTCACCGTCCACAAAAGATAAACATCACTATCATCGTTTTCTAAAAAAGAGAAAAACTGATTTGGAGAAGCCTCTTCCAACACAAAGTTTCTATAAGCCACCTCATAGCCTTCTTGTTCAGCAAGTGCTACGACTGTCAGTTCATAGATATTCACCATATTATAAACCACTCTCGTACAACCCGCCGTTCTCTCGGCCGGTTTAAATTTATCCAGTGAAGGAGGCGTAATAAATGATACTTTCATTTCCGAAAACAATAATACATTGACAAATTTACAAACTCAATATGTATGCAAAATACGTGAAAAGCAAATTCCACAACACTATACCTTCAAGAAAATCCGTTGCTTATACATCACCCAAAGGATAAAAAAGACAATCGAAGCTTCACTAAAGACTATGAGAAGAGGATAAAAACTCCCCAGATATTGCTCAAAACCGAACAACAACGACTCGCCGATACAGTTGAAACGAATCGTTTCGGCCAACATATAAGCTACGATCGAATTCATTCCATATACTTTCAACCATGTGATATGCTGACGATGCCCTTTGTAGTCAATCCAATAATAGAACAAGCCCATCAACAAGAAACAATATCCGCTGCTGACAAACACCATCGAGCTCGTCCAAATCGTTTTAATCACCGGAAGTATTTCATTCCAGATCCAACCCAAAACAACCAAAGCAACACCAATACCCAGGAATAACTGTACCTTTTTCTTCTCGGCCAATTCATGACTTTTGGCAATATATCCGGCAAACATTCCCGACATCACAGTAACCACAAAATTCAAGCTGCTTAAGATCCAGGTATAATAATAACCTTCAGCAAAGACAACAACTCCGTCCTTTACTTCCGCAGAATCACGGAACCGGCCCATTACTGCCCGGTCAATCCATTCACATAAGTTTCCATCGGGTGTATAATCACCTCCACCATATGAACCGACTTTAATAAATTGCATGGCGGCCCAATAAAGCAGTAATAAGGCAAAAGAAACTATGATTTGCGTACGCCGGGAAGTATATAAATAAAGAAGTGCTGACACCAGATAACCAACTGCAATCGTCTGCAATGTATTCGTATAAAAATAGATATGAGACGGATCCAACGCACGCAGGTTTCCTTGTACAATCATACCGAACAACCAAAGAAGCAAAACACGTTTCACCAGACGACGGATCAAAGGCTGTTTATCCGGATCTTTTTTATAACGGGAATAAGCAAACGGGATCGTAATTCCCGACATAAAAAGAAACAAAGGCATAATTAAATCCCAAGGAGAAAAGCCCGTCCAGGCCTGATGTTGAAACAACCATTCGCAAGAATTCAACCAGGGAATATCTGCCGCCCGAATGAACGAACGAATTAACGGACCAAAAGCTACCAAGAAAAATAAGTCCAAGCCTCGAAGCGCATCCAACGATTCCAATCGTTTCGGTAATGTCTGTTTTTCCATGAGAAATAAGATTTATAAGTATTCAATTAATTATAGCATAGTCTTGATACAAGGAATAAATGGCTTCCAAAAACGAATCCGGCTTTTATGCATAAAGCCATGACATCCCATCGGAAGCTGTTTATGATTCAGATAATGACAGACTTTCGGTTTCAAATCATAGGCAAACTGTAAAGCCTCTTCTACAGTCGGATATTTTAATTCTTTAGGGATTAACGCCCAAAATATATCTTCGTTATAAAGTCCATCTTCTCGTTTTGACAAGAAATAGGCGATTTCAGAAGCATACGACCGACATGCCACCTTGAAAGTTTCTACTTTACGCAAACATAATCCGCCATTACCAATCTTTCCATACATCTGCGAACGGATAATCCGCTTGGATGCAAACAAGTATTTCTTCAGTTGCAGAAACTGTTTGAAAGGAAAGTAATTATAACGAGGTCTTGTAGGCCAAGGAGCTGCCACCAAATCGTAGCCAGTCTCACACCAACGCAATACCTCATCACGGAAAATCCAAGCATCCAGATGACAAATAAGGATATAAGTCGTATCGCCAAACAAATCATAAAAGGATTCAGACATCATCATCCGGTTATATCCTGCAATTCCATTTTTTGTCCCGAGCCATTCAGAGGACACATTCATAATCTCGGCTTGTGGATAAAGAACCGTTAAGTCATGAAGGTCCACATCTTCCGGCTTCAACCAAACGATAGGATAAGCAGCTAATACCTGCATCGTATTAGCTAACGACGCCTGTTCCCAATCTTTCAGTTCAGCCCGATAAATCGGTATCACAACTTTTACCTGACATATATCCTTCTGCATATCTAAATAGAATGAAAATTCACTACTCCAATAACAAAAAAAGCGACCCTTTTACAGAATCGCCTACATACTATATAAGAATATTAAAGAAAGTGACTCGGGTGGGATTCAAACCCACGACCTTCAGAACCGGAATCTGACGCTCTATTCAGCTAAGCTACCGAGCCAAAGACTGCGCAAAAGTATAAAGAATAAATGGAGAAAACAAATTATCCGAAGATATTTTTATAAAATTGATATTTTGAAAGATCATAAACAGCATACACTATCATTTTGCAATAAAATATACGAATACTATTGATAATTTCACATTAATCATTACCTTTGCTGCACATCATAAAAATTACAGATACTTAAAACGTATAAAATATGAGTTATTTAATCAAACCGGCAAAATATAAAGCAATCTTAAATTTGCCTCAAACAGAAATGGGGATTAAGGTAATTAAGGAGTTTTTCCAACAAAACCTTTCCTCAGAACTGCGTCTGCGTCGTGTGACTGCGCCGTTGTTCGTTCTGAAAGGCATGGGTATTAATGATGACTTGAATGGTGTTGAACGGGCTGTTACTTTTCCCATCAAAGATTTGGGTGACGCAAAAGCTGAAATCGTTCATTCATTGGCAAAGTGGAAAAGACTGACCTTGGCAGATTATCACATCGAAGAAGGATATGGTATTTATACAGATATGAATGCCATCCGTTCTGACGAAGAACTGGGTAACCTGCATTCTTTGTATGTCGACCAATGGGATTGGGAACGGGTTATGAAGCCAGAAGAGCGTAACATCGACTTCCTGAAAGAAATTGTTGAACGGATCTATGCGGCTATGGTTCGTACCGAATACCTCGTTTACGAGATGTTTACGGATATAAAACCTGTTCTTCCGCAGAAAATTCATTTCATCTATGCCGAGGATCTTTTGCAAAAATATCCTACCTTTACGCCTAAAGAACGCGAAGATGCTATTACGAAAGAATATGGAGCGGTCTTTATCATCGGTATCGGTTCCAAATTAAGTAATGGCGAAAAGCACGACGGACGTGCTCCTGACTACGATGACTGGTCGACCGTATCTGCGGATGGACATGTCGGACTAAACGGTGATTTGCTGGTATGGGACGAGGTGTTAAACCGCGCGCTTGAACTTTCATCAATGGGTATTCGCGTCAATAAAGAAGCATTGCTTCGACAATTGGCATTGACAGGTACAGAAGACCGGAAGAATTTGTTCTTCCATCAACGTCTGCTTAACGGAGAATTACCACAGAGCATCGGTGGTGGTATCGGACAAAGCCGCCTTTGTATGTTCTATCTCCGCAAAGCTCACATCGGAGAAATTCAGGCAAGTATCTGGCCGGAAGACATGCGTCGGGAAGCTCGCGAGGCAGGTATCAACTTAATTTAATAGAAGTCAGTGTTGGAAGCCAGGTCGTTTCCGGCTCTTGGCTTCCAACAACGACAAATATGGATGTAAAGATTGAACAAAGCTGGAAAGAACAACTGGCTGACGAATTCGAGAAGCCTTACTTCAAAACATTGACGGATTTCGTCCGCCAAGAGTATAAAACTACCCAAGTCTATCCACCCGGACCCTATATTTTCAATGCCTTTCAACATTGTCCGTTCGACCGTGTGAAAGTGGTTATCCTAGGACAAGACCCATATCATGAGCCAGGACAAGCTCACGGACTTTGCTTTTCCGTACAAGACGGTGTGCCTTATCCGCCTTCTCTCATGAATATCTTCAAGGAAATTGAGAGTGATTTAGGCAAACCCATGCCGACTAGAGGCAATTTGCTCCGATGGGCTGATCAGGGCGTGCTGTTGCTTAATGCCACACTTACCGTCAGAGCACATCAGGCCGGATCACATCAGAACAAAGGATGGGAAACTTTTACCGACGCGGTTATCCACAAGCTGGCAGAATCTCGCCATCATTTGGTTTATATCTTGTGGGGATCATATGCACAAAAGAAAGGAGCTTTCATTGACAGCAGCCGTAATCTGGTCTTGAAATCGGCACATCCGTCACCTCTTTCTGCCTATCGGGGATTCTTCGGGAACAAACATTTCAGTAAAGCCAACGATTATCTGATTGCAACAGGACAAGAACCGATAGACTGGTAAACTGATTATTTTACCAATCATACCTTCAGTGAAGGTTAGCCTTAATACCACTGCTGACCTTCACGGTAACTGCTGCTCTGATTGTACTTCAAGTCTTTCAGCAACGATGAGCTGACGGCAACAGAAAAGGTATATGACTTGTACGGACCGATCGGTATAAAGCTGGCCGTCATCTGGAAACAGTGCATGTTTCGGGTAATATTACAAGTCATATAAGATACCTTATGCGTATCAAAATCGTAGGTTGCATTGAAGTTAAAGCTCCAGTTCTTGGTAGGCTGGATATTACCATTGAAGCTCAAAGCATGAGTCAAAGCATACTTATACTCCATCTTTTTAGGATCGAATTCGTTACTGTATCCCAAACTCATGCTATAATTAAACGACAAACTCCAGGGTACTTTGGCCATATAATAACCATCTGCGTCATATTCTCCATCTTCTTTCTTCTTACCCAATAGACGCGAACTCTTTTTCTCTCCGTCTTCCGGACCATTCATATCCGCATTGTCCGCATTCGATTCAGCACCGACGGCATCTCCTTCGCCCTTTTTCTTCGAATCGTCACCACCTCCAAACCATTTCTTGAAGGTATCATTATTAAAGGTATAAGAGAAGCTGGTTCCGGTCTGCTTCAATCGTCCGATTCCCTTACCAGCTTGCCAACGTGGAATATCTACTTTGTATGCACGACCTGTTTGTTCATTATATTTATAGGTATAAGTATCGAATGTTCCGTTCAGGTTCAAAGTATAGTTTTTCGAAAGCTTCAGACGCAGACCAACCGACAAATCACTCCATTTGAAAGAATCGGCTACCATGTTATAGCTCATTCCCAACGATAATTTATCAATCAGACTGATCTTCTTGAAACCGGTCGAATCCTTATCCGAACGGACTTTCATTTCCAAGTTGTTATTGATTGAGAAGTTGACCGACCCAGATTTTCCCGACGATGGCGGAGAGAAGATCTGATTAGCAAACGGAGAATACTGTACATGCACATCTTCTCCCTGAGCATTGGTATATACATAATCTTGCCAGAATCCGAATTTAGAATCACCAAAGTCCGGACGGGCACTCAAGCTGATAGAAGGTTCGAAACGGTGACGTATCATTTCGATCTTCTTACCTCCAAAGAAAGGAAGCGGCTTGAAGAAACCATACAACGTAGTAGATGCAGAAATCGAAGCATCATATTCGTAGGTACGATAAAAACCGTACGTCGTATCTACCGGAGCCATGGCCTTTTTCTGCATATCATACGCCTGTTCCACCTTGTGTGTATACCAGTTCTCACTGTAATTGAACGAAGGCGAGATATTCAAATACTTGAAAAGCGTAAATGTTGCACTGACCGGAATCTTGTGCTGCATGGCATTATTCCAGTCTCTGATCAAGTTCGACTTAAACAAAAGGTTCTCTTTCGTATTGATACTGTTACGCAAATATCCGGTATATGACATAGAAATCTTCTCATACCAACGTTCTTTTCCCACAGCATGTTTCCGCTTGAAAGGATAAATACGGCTTAAAGTGAAAGTCACATCCGGCAGAGTCACCGAGATAGAAGAGTCACGCGAGGTCTGGTTGATAGACATCGTAGCCGAAATAGATAAAGGATTATTTGGAAAACGCTGGGTGATGTTCACACTTGAGCTCTTGGTATTGCTCGTCGCATTCGGATTATACAATCCCATCATCTGGTTGCGGTCGTAGCTACTAGTCGAGAAATTGACACTCGCCGAGAAGGATCGGTAAGGATTCGCCTTGGCATCCTGCGAATGCGTCCAGGTAATTTTGAAGTCTTTCGACTTACTATAATCCGGCAAGCCCTTATCGCCATATTTGGAAACCAGATAGGAAGCCAAGAAACTACCTGAATACTTATACCGCTTCCGATAATTAGACTTGGCAGACAATCCCCAGGAACCTTTCGTATAAATCTCACCCGTCAGGGCCAAATCCATATAATCGCTTAAAGCAAAATAGTATCCACCGTCCCGCAAATAGAAACCACGGGCCGATTCATCTCCGAAAGTCGGCATCAAAATACCTGAAGAATAGGTATCCGAGAAAGGAAAAAAGCAAAAAGGAAGTCCCAACGGATAGATCGGAACATCCTCAAACACCAAATAAACCGGACCGGTTACAATATTCTTTTTCGGACGAACCTTAGCCTTCGTCATCTGGATATAGAAGTGCGGATGCTCATGTTCATCACAAGTTGTATATTTTCCGCCCACCATATTCAAGGCATCCGTTTCGGTTTTCTTGGTCTTTCCGGCTGTTACATAGCCTTCACCCTGCTGGGTAATAACGTCTGTGATATAACCTTTCTTCGACTTGAAGTTATAACGCATCGTCTTCGATTCATACTGGTCACTCCCATCGATAAACAAAGGATAACCAAACTCATCCCCTACCGAGTCAAGTCCGAACTTGGCATATACCAAGCTGCTGTCCATGTTCATCTCGATATTTTCGGCCTGCAATTGAATCTGTTGGTACTTTACATCACCTTCACCAAACAGATAAGCCATATTGCCGGCCGTCATCACAATCGAATCTTTCGCTTTATAATCGACTGGTGCCTCCAGACCTGCCTTTTTCGTCGAATCGGCCGGAGCAATAGAATCCTGTGCTACCGAATCAACCCGCAAGGTCGTATCGGCAACTGCCTGATCTGACGTATAAGAAGGAGAAGTCTTTCGTTGGGCAAACAAGCCCCAGCTTCCTAAGATATAGACAAATAGGGTTAATAGAACTCTATATTTCATTCACGTTAAAATTCACCGTAATCAATTACAGGTGGCAAAGGTATAATAAAATACGGAGCGAAGCCCAATTATTCCCCTAAAAAGAGTTTACACCATGTGTCAAATTGTGAAACAGTCTCTTCCCCATACTTGGAAAGACTCTTATGAATCTTCTCGGGCGATTTTTCTTTATCCAATTTCGTCTTACTGAAAAACTTGTCGGCAAAGCAAATAATCTGTTCTTCCCACGAAACCGGACGCATATCCCGATGCGGAACCGGCAAGTTCTGTTCTTCGATCATTTTCAGGGAAAGTCCGGTCCCGGTATGCCGCTCACACACCAACGCATGCCTTGGATATCCTTCAGCCCTCATTAAATCTGCCCCCAAATATCCATGACAAATATACGGAGCCTCGCCATGACAGTCGATACCATCGGCGTCACATTTAAAGATTCCTATATCATGCAACATAGCGGCCTCTTCAATAAAAGTCAAATCCAAATTCAATTCCGGATGACGGCGGGCAATTTCCAATGCCTTGTCAGCCACACTCCTACTATGTACCGTTAATATATGGTATGCTTCCGAGCTCTCCGGATAATATTTCTTGATAATGTCTAACGGATTCATAAGCAACAATTATTCCATTTCTTTCTTAAAATGCCACAAAGATATGCATTCATCTGCATATAAAGACACGCCACATTATCTATTTTCTTACCCAATATTCATATAAACCCTTTTTCAACTAATTAATTCACTAATGTGAATTAATTAATTTACAGTTGTTATGCAATCAATTCATATTGGTGAATTAATTGCATCACTTAGGTAGATTGATTAAATGAAAACGATATTTCAACAAATCAGAGAATATTTTTATCTTAATATACCACTACCATTTAAAGAAAAAATCATTAAAGATCCGACTATGTTTTTAAGCATATAAAATAAAGTGATAAAAATGTTTATTTATTATATT
>ERZ827471.1884-NODE-1884-length-10984-cov-3.297282_pt1 | contig 10984 bp, 17 predicted proteins | sample MGYA00519772_ERZ827471 | MGnify/ENA primary metagenome ERZ827471 (study PRJEB31778, sample SAMEA3449315) | human gut metagenome | biome: human gut; feature: human-associated habitat; material: faeces | place: United Kingdom | collected 2010/2012 ... | reverse complement strand
CATAACCACCCTTACACTTGTACTTACCTGAAGCAGTAACAATAACATAATTGTTTACATCCTTTTGATACACCTTTCTGAATTCATCAAATTCAAGTTGCATCCTGGTTCTTTGTTCCCATTCATAACAAACATCATCAACCCTATCAAACCATTTTGCTTCATCATTTCCTTCAGGCATCTTAATTAGAATACCATCTGTATTTGATTGAATGATTTCACAAAACCCTTCCAGCTTTTCTATAAGGTCAAGAAGAAGTAACTGCCCACCAACACAAACATTGTTAGCTTGTCTTGGGTCATACATTGCATTTTGGGCATCCTTCATAGCACCATAAGTGGAATTAAGAACAATCTTATAAGGCTGTTGCATTGGGTTCTTTTCCGCTTTTAGCTTTAGGCGGGTATCTCTGATGTTTTTATATTTTGAACGGTCTGCAACATTTCTTGAAAGCCAATCATATTCAATCATTAAAGCTGGATAGTAAGAAGCAACATCCACATTGATATAATAACCTTCACCAGCATATTGAACCCTTGCACCATGTAAACCGCCCCAGGCGAATACATGAGGAACACCAGCAACATCAGTTTCAAGAACCTTGCTATAATCTCTGTTCAAAGGGTTCTTGTACCAATTAACAATGTGCTTATACTTTTCAACCTTCAATGTTGGGGGCAACTCAATTTCAAATTCATCATCATGCCTTTGCTTGTTAGCTCCAAGAATAATGGCTGCAAGCTGTGCTTTTGTTTTACTGATATAAGAAAGGGGAAGTTTGAAAGCTTTTATCAAAGAAAGATGGGATTCAAATTCTTCTTTTCTAAGAATAAAAACTTCAATTGTTTGTTCCACATCATGCTTACAGTATTTCACTGTTTCTTGCAGTTCTTCTTCTGTCAGCTTTCTATCAATATCGAATGGAACTGATGTTTCCTTGATGCTGTTCCCCATAAAACCTTCCAAGGATTTCAAACCACCGTCATTGGTTAGAATCACATCATAATTGTTCAATGGGAACTTTCTGAAAAGGCTTGAATACTGCCAACCTTTCTTACCTTCAACAATGATGAAATCATTCAATTCTTTTGGGTTGAACCCGCAAAGGATTCCTTTCAAAATATACTGGTCATAGTTCCTTGAATTATAACCAACCCAAATATCATGCTTATTAGCCTTATATACTGCTTCCAGCTTATCAGCATCATTGATAATGATGTGTTCTTTCTTATTGGTCATATCCATAATTACAACCAACCAATCTTCTTTGAATACCTCAAAATCATAGAACAGCATTGATTTCACTTCCTTTCTTGGTAAATTTTCAAGGGGGTAAGGGGTTTAATCCTTACCCCCCCTCTTATGGTCAATTATTCTGCTTCATACACATCTGTAATTTCAAAGGTATTGAATCCCTTCTTAGTTACACCGTACTTCAAACCATATTCCAACTTACCATCAACGGCTTCATGAATATCCATAATAAGCTGTTCATACTGTCCAAAATCAACAAACTTAACATCAATACCACTATCTAAAGAACGAAGGAAGTCATTGCAAATGTGAACCTGGAACTTCTGTGTTACAACCTGATTCATGAAAATCAGTCTACCCTTTTCTTCACCAGCAAGAACCTTGAACCATACAGAAAGCATAGGGTTGTTATTCTTGGAAAGCTTCAGTTCCATCTTATTGATTTCTACATCATAAGTACCATGTGGAACTTCATCATAACCGCCTGTTTCACCGTTAGCTTCTGCTTCAGCAACTTCATCTGCCAAACTCTTTACATCATACGCATCATTAAACTTATCCCAAATGTTAGCCATAATATTTCACCTTTTACCTTTCATATTTGATTATTTATTGTTTTTCTGATTGCTGAAATCTGTTCAGCAATTTTAACCTTATTAACTCTTTGCTTGTAAAGCAAACCTTCTATTGAAGTTAATATTTCAAGAATATCCTGAAATGCTCTTGTGTTTGATTCAAGGGAAGCTTCATAAGAAGCAAGGTCTGTATTTTCACCACGCTTTGCAGATTCAACTTCTGCTTCAGCTTCTTCAAACAACTTTCTGAAGTAAGAACTTGCTTCATAACCCATGCACTTTTCAATGTGATATTCAAAATCCCTTGAATCAAAGATTGTTTCAGGCTTATCCCTTATCATTATCACATCAGCCATTATTCACCACGCTTCTTTCTTATGCGGGGTTTAGGTTCTTCAGTCTTTTCTTCCTTAACTGGTTCTGCTTCCTGAACTTCAGGGGCTAAAGAATCAGCAGTTGAAGCTTCAGCAGCAGAATCATCTTCAGAACCACTATCAGGAACATCTTCAGCATTTACAGTAGGCGGGGTTTCAATAGGCTGCTTCTTGGAAGTGCTTCTTGTTGCCTTTACTGCTTTTCCATTGGCTTCATCATATACCGCCATGAAATCATCATAATCAAGCGGGATTTCCTTCTTGGTAACTGTCAATCTACCACCGCCAAAGATAACTTCATTGGTTTTGAAGGAAAGTGTTCTTTCATCACCATCAGCAACAACCCTTGCCACAATATCAACCATACCAGCAATCTTATTTGCTACCTTATCAGGAAGATTAGGCTTGATTGCAGTAATCTTATCACCGCCCTTGCGGGTAATATCTTTGCTTCTGTCCTCATGGCTGATAAGAATGATGTTTTCATAGTCCATGTTCATCAAGCGTTTAAGTGTAGAAAGAAATTCAGTTCTTACCTTATCCCATGCACTAAAGGAATCATCAGATTCATGGGTAATGTTAAGCTTGTCATACATATAGATTCTGCAATGTTCATAGCAATCTTCTAAAAGGTCAACAACTACTGTCTTAAAGGTATTATCCTTCTTTTCAAGTTCAGTGATAACATCCTTGAAGTTTGCCCAAGCAAGCGTTCTTTTAGGGTTTCTGCTGCCATCATTCTTAACTTCATCCTTAATGGAAACATAAGGGGCATCAACAAACTTGATGTTTCCATCAGTGTTCAACATGATAGGGTCAGGGAACTTGTTTGCAAGGAAGGTTTTACCGCTGAAGGGTACACCATAAAGCCAAACAACCTTCTTATCAATGGTTTCAATGTTTCTTCTTTCATTTTTTGGTAGTAACATATAATTTACCTCACTTTCACAAAATTCTTGGTATTCGCACCAACCACAAAGAAAGCTTTTTTCTTTGGGGAAGTCCTTTGTTTCAAGAATCGTTTTGATGTTCATTGCAAATTCAACCACTTTGTTTGGGTTGTATTCAATTGGAACAATCTGAACTAATTCTTTGTTAAGCTGTTCTTGAATTCTTTCCCTGAAATCCATCAAGCTTTCTGTTTTCTTCTGCTTGATGCTAACTTTGGGAACAAAGACAAAGAACATATTTCTTATCTTCCATCCTGGATGGGTCTTTTCTATGAAATACTTGTATTCATGTAGCTGCCCTGAATCCATATATGATTTCTGATTGCTTGAATACTTGAAATCATATAAATCAAATACTTTGGTTCTGCCTGAACTTTCTACTGGAACAAGTAAATCTGCAAATCCTATGAAATCTGAACCAGTTATAGCTTGTTCATATATCCCTTCAGGAAGCATTTCACGCACCTTTGGAATCCAATGTTCAAGCTTTATCATTTCATTGATGTGGGCATCAGATATAATTGGAAAAGCATTGATGTAATACTGAATACCAGCTTCAAGCCCTTCTTCAATTCCTGTGTGTAAAGCAGTTCCAAGAATCAAAGCATTTGTTGCTTCAGTATCAGGAATGGTTTTTATTCCATCAAGATAACGCATTTTGTACTTGAATGCACAAGTTTCAAAGCATTCAACCCTTGAATGTGAATATTGCAATTCTTCACCCCCTTTATAATTTCTTTGAATTCTTCAAACCCTTTTGGGTAAAGAATTATTCCAATTCCGTTACCTTGGTTTATCATCTGAATGTTCTTTTCCTGAAGTTCTGAAGGTTTCCCATTATCAGCCTTTAATTCACAAGCTATGAAGAACCCATTAACACAAATCAGCAAATCAGGAATTCCACTTTTCTGAAAACCACCGCCCCAAACCTTGAAGAACCAGCCAACAGGGGATATTTCCATTTTATCTTTAGGTGTTCCCGCTGCATAAATCCCCTGGTTATGTAGCCATTTCTTTACTTGGGTTTCAAAGTTTTTTTCACTTCCCAACTATTCATCACTTCCTTTCTTACAAAGCTTCTGCAAGGGTACATTCTTGAAGATTCCAAACAGTACCTAAATTTTCTACAATCTTTACAAGTAAGCTTTTTCATTTTACTTCAATCTTGATGTATGCTTTTTTGTTTGAAGTCTTTGAACATTCAGCAGCAATATCAGGATGCAGTTTTTTCAGCTTTGCAGAATCAATGGAAGTTGAAGTTGTTGCTGCTACATAAGTAATGTTAAGAACATCACTTTCAAATTTCTTGATTCCGTACTGTTCCATTGCTTCTTGAAGCTTAACTTTCAACTGTGCTTCAGTTTCTTCAATCTTCTTTCTTTGGGTAATCAGATTAGAAATCTGTGTAAGAACTGCCATCTGATTTCCCTTAAATGCTTCAAGGGCTTTTTCTTCATCAGCTTCAGTTTCAACATTTACTGCATCTTCACAATCAGAAGGGGCTTTGTTGCATTTATCCTTGCATCCTTTCACTGTGCAGAAGAAACAACATCCTTCAAACTTTCCAACAGGGCATTCAGTTTTACATTTAATCATTTTCTAAAACCTCACTTTCAATTTTATAAACATCAGCGTATCTAACACCAAAATTCAAAGCTTCTTCATGACTATCAAAGTAAATATCAATGATTTCACCATTGTATTCTTCAACAACCCAGCTTGCTGTTCTATCCTGAACAACTACATCCCCATAACCTTCTATGTATAACTTAGTTCCAAAAGCTAAAGGGGAAGCTACCGAATAACCAGGGGTTAATTCAACACCCATTGCACCTTTTACAATTCCATTGGGTCTATTTTCAGCCCACGCACCACAACATTTTTTACAAGCACAATAAGCAGTGATTCTATAATTCCCAAGATAGATAGGTTCAATTTCTTCAGGTTTTGTTGTTATAGGTTCTACTTCTTGAACTTTTTCAGTAAAAAAATTTGGTTCTGCTGCTAATACGGTTTCAACTGGTTCATCTTTTGAAGTTGCTTTTCCAATTAGTATTCCAGTTCCTGTTCCAAGAAGCAACCCAAGAATGAACACAATCACCCAAGAAATAATTATTCTTTTAGCAAAATCCTTTTTTCTTTTCGTACTTCTTGAATAACTCATCTGTATAATCCTTTCTCAATTCAAGTGTGGAAAGAATATCTTCTTCAACACTATCATTGCATAGTAAGTAATAATAAAAACATGGTCTTTCTTGCCCAATTCTATTGGTTCTTTTCTTGCTCTGTTCAAACAGTTCTGAAGCTTGTGGAAGGGTAAAATAAATTGTTTTATTCGCTTTCTGAAGGTTCAACCCCATTGCACCAGCTTGATATTGAACAAAGATTATTGAATTGCTGTATTGCTCATATTCATCAAGCCTTTTACAAGAACCATTAACCAGGCTAAATGGTCTGTTCAAATCGTTTGCTATGGCTTCCAGTTCCACAAGTTCTGAAGTGAAGTTATAGAACACTACAAACCTATCATCAGAAGATTCAAGTAAATCCCTGAAAGCTTCAAGCTTATCTTTGTTGTATTGCCCACATAGCATTCTTGCATATAGTCTTTGTGTTAAAGCAGTATCACCAACTAATTCTTTACCTTCAATAGTTATTACCCGCTTCTTCATGAACTGTCTATATTCTTTGGTTGTTCCAAGCTTTATAGGAATAATGTTTGTTTTGGGAAGGTTAATACCAGCTTCTTCAGTTTTCATAAAGATTGCACCATGTGCAGCAAGCTTCTGTTTCAGCCTATCAACATTCTTATAACCAATTACATCTTTCCTAAAGAACCCATCTTGTTCAACCCATTCTGTTTCAATGTATTGCTTCCAGTAAAGTTCTTTGGATATATCCCAACCAAGAAGCTGAAGCTGTGAATAAAGGTTTTCATACTTACCGCCTGTTGGTGTTCCTGAAAGAAGAATTACATTCTTTGGGTTCATCTTCAGAACAAACTTTGAACGCTTTGCGGATTCATTTTGAATAAGGGAAGATTCATCAAGCATCAGGGTAAACCCTGAAAGTTCTTTTAACTCTTTCCTTCTCCAAGCTAATTCATAGTTGATAATTCCAATGCTTACTGTTCCACCATGATAATTAGCCCAAGCAACATCATGTGTAATGAATTCTTCCAGTTCTTTCTTTTTCGTAAGGTCATATATCCTAACACCTGGATAATACTTTTCAAAATGTTCAATCCAATCTTTGATTTTGGATTTTTGGCAAATCAGCAAATTTGTAACCAAACCAAATTGATACATCTTTTCAGAACCAACAAAGGTTTTACCCAAGCCCATATCAAGATAATAGGCAACTCTATTGAAGTTCTTAGTTTGATTCAGAACATTCTTCTGATGTTCCATCAATTTGATTGTTTCCACTTTGATTCACCACCTTTCCAACATATTCTTCAAAAGCCTTTGGATATATCGCATAAGTATATTTTACTTCTGAAGTCTTTATTGCAGTTCCAAAAGGGAATTTCCCTTGCTGAAGTCCAATCCTTACTGCCTGAACACTTATCCCTAACGCATCTGCAACATCTTTAGGTTTTATCTTGTCCATCATAATCATCACCTTTAGGGAAGAATGCTATTGCTTCAAACATGAATTTGATTCTTTTGTTTAGTGTAATAGCATCTATTTTTTTTTTGTTCCTTAGTCTACCTACTATATAACCATCATAGAAAGCTGCATTAGCAAGCTTATAGGCATCATCCAGCTTAATCAAAGCATTTGGGTTATCTGTTCTTAATGGGTAATTTCTCATAACATCACCACCCTTTCTTATGGTTCAAGAAGCTGAACTTTTTCGGTAAAAAAATATGCAACAATATCTTCCTTTGAAATTTCAAGAAGTTCTACCGCCTTATCAATTTCCTTCTGATTCCACTGTACCTTATTGTTCAGCTTATCAGAAAGTGTTGCAGAACTAAATTCCATAGCTTCTGCAAAAGCGTTCTGTGTTCCGAACTTCTCACGAATCTTGCCACGCATTTTAGAATAATCAAACATAAAATTACACTTCCTTTCTTAATTCTCAATCAGTTTGCTGTTGTTATAACTTCTGTTGATTTCAACAATAACTGTTCCATCTCTGGAAACATTCTTACTTACAACATGGTAATTGCCTATCAGCTTGTTCAGGAACGCTTCATATTCAGCTTCAGAATCAAACTGAATTATCTGCTTGATGCAAGCAGCAAGGATTTTCTTCATTCTTTCACCCCCTTACATTTCTTCTTGGAATTCTACACCACAATCAGAACAAATAATTCTAACTTCTTTTGTTGCTCTTACGATAGTTCCGCAGCAAGGGCATACATATTTTCTTGATGAAGAACCTTTACTAACAGAAACTTTTGCCATTTTTGTTCTATACATTTCAAAGGGTTCACCATTCATAGCCTGAACAAAAGCTGATGCTTCATCATTCAATTTTGTAATGCAGTAGCCATACTTGGAATCTTTATCAACTGTAAGCCCATGCTGTTCAGCAACTTCCTTGAACTTTTTATTGTGGTACATTCCACTTCTGCTTGTGTCTTGAACTTCATTCTGAAGATTCAGCAAGTGAACCATTTCATGAATAAGGGTTTCTGCTATCTGCTCAAATGGTCTGTTAAGATGTTCAGCACAAAGATTGATTTCATATTGTCCTTCATCTTCTTCATTACGCTTCCAGGCTTTCCAAGAAGTACACCAACCATAAGCACCTTTTGTAATATCAGGGTTTACAGTGATAACAGGCTTCTGAAGTTCATTGTTAAAGAATTCATCATTGAAGGAATCAAAAAGCCCTTCAAGTTGATTAACTACTGTTTGGATAGAACAAGTATTTTTTTTTGTGATAGCCATGTTATTACCTTCCTTTCTTCAACCTCATGTAATTATCAATTTCCTTTTTATCAGGAAATTCATTCCAAAACTTACGCTTCCAACCACCGTTGAAAAATCTTAATCCCCTAAAATCTTCTTTAAGTCCTTTAATCGGAATATCCTGAAAGTTCATCCTTGTTCTTTTCTCAATCTCATAAATCATTTCTTCAGCATACATTGAATCATTATCTAAACAGAAGATAAACTTTCCATCATATTCAAGGGTTATGTAAGTGCATCCGCTACATCTGATTGTAAACCCTGTCATGTTCAAATTCCCCTTTCCTTAATCAAAATATCCACAATAGATTTCATCAGCAGCACTTTCACCATTGGCAATCATTTCTTCACCTATGGAAAGCAAGTATTCTTCAAGTTCCTGTTCCAGTTCCCAAAGAATATCCCTTCTGCAATGTTCTTCAGAATCAGAACACAACCAAATGATTGTTGCGATTTCTTCAATTGGGCATCCATGTTCATTTGCATAGAACAGCTTTTCATACTGTGCATTAGTTCCACAAGTGAACCAATTCTTTCTGATGCAAAGGCTTCTTAAATTTTCAGGTGTTGTTACTGTGTATTCTTTCTTCATTTTTATTTCTTCCTTTCGGTTCTACAAGTAGCAACTTCAGTTGCTTTCTTGGTTCAGCTTCTTGAACCGTCTTTATTATAGCTTCTGCATTTTCAATTGTCAATAGATTTTTCAAAATTTCTTGAACTTTTTTCTTGCAATCTTGATTTTTCTTGAACTATGCTATATAATAGGAATAATAAGAAAGGAAGGTGAAAAGCATGAATGAACAGAAAGAAGCTTGTTATAAGCGTATTCGTCAAGCTATGGAATTAAGGGGAATAAAGGCTGTTGATTTAGTTCAGGCAACTGGATTAGGTAAATCTGCAATAAGCCAATACATTTCAGGTAAGTATGAACCAAAGCAAGTTGCAATTCACAAGATAGCAAAAGCACTTAATGTATCTGAAGCCTGGTTAATGGGGTATGATGTTCCAATTCAAAGGGCTGAAGAAATCAAAACTGTGGTATCAAAGGAAGAAAAGGAACTTCTTGATATGTACCATAAACTTGATGCACTTGATAAAAAGGAACTGTTCAAATGGATTGCATACCGCTTAACTGATGAAAAGTATGATGTGAAAAAAGAATTATCAAACGCATAGGAAATATAATTTATATTGATTTTAGAAAGGATGATTGAAATGTTATTTTCAAAGAAAAAGAAAGATTCAAGAACTACCCTGATGCACTATGAAGGTTTACAAGGCTTTAGGCAAGATTTCCCTTGCAAGCTTGATGTGGATGATTCTGCAATAATCTTCTGCAATGAAAACAATGCAACAATTAAGCTGCCATTCAGCCAAATCCAAAGCATTGATTTTCTTCCTGAAGTAAACTTTATGGGTAAGTATCACAATAACCCAACAAGCACCGCTAAAGCTGGAATGAAGTGGTTTTCTGTTATCAGCTACACCAGTTCTTTAGGTGAATCCAAGTATCTTGCTTTTTGGGCATCTGATTCAACTGGTAAGAACTTCTTTGATGGGATAAGAAGCAAGATTTCATCAGGAACTATTACCCTTTAAGTTTTGTTCAAGGTGTTAAAGATGTTCAAGGTATTCCCTTATACTTAAATATTTTCAATTTTTTTAGTGTTTTTTTTTTCATATACTATCAAATTTATTTAGGTAATAAGAAAAGCGTAACACCTTAAACACCTTGAACAAGCAAGTTACCAGCAAATTAAAAAACCCTTGTAAATCAAGGGTTTTCACGAATCTAACCATTGTTCAAGGTTGTTCAAGCAAGTTAAAGAAAGGAAGGTGATTTCTTGAAAAATCCTAATGGGTATGGTTCTGTTGTTAAGCTTTCAGGCAATAGAAGAAATCCCTTCTGTGCAAGGAAAACTGTTGGATGGAATGAAAAAGGGCATCCAATATATAAACCAATCGGATATTTTAAGACAAGACAAGAAGCAATGATTGTACTTGCTGAATATAATAGAAATCCTTATGATATTGACTTATCTAAGATAACAATGAAAGAACTGTTTGAAAGATGGTCTGCAAGGGATTTTCCGAAAATATCAAAATCAAGTGCATCAAGCTTCAAATCTTCCATGAAGCATTGTAAACCGCTTTGGGATACATCCTATAAGAAAATCAAGGCTTACATGATGCAAGAATGTATTGATAATTGTGGTTGTGGATATTCTACCCAGGGGGCAATAAAGAACCTTTGGGGGCAACTTGATAGGTATGCTATGGAACTTGATATAATTACAAAGATGAATTCAGTTCTTATTCATGCAGCACCAATTCCACCTTCAAATAAAAAACCTTTTACGGAAGAAGAAATAAAAGCAGTTTGGGAATTAAAGAATGAACCTGATTTAGACACTGTTTTAATCCTGTTATATTCAGGGTTCAGAATAAGTGAACTGCTTTCCTTAGAAACAGAAAAGATAAACCTTGGGGATATTCCATATTTTCAAGGCGGGGTAAAAACAAAAGCTGGTAAAGATAGAATTGTTCCAATTCACCCTTTGATTTTGGATTTTGTGAAAGCAAGGGTTCATGAAGGAAACAAGTATTTGATTTCTGTTAATGGAAAAAAGCTTTCCACAAGCCAATATTATATTATTTGGAATCAGTTCATGAAGAAGCTGAACCAGGAACACACACCCCACGAATGCAGACACACCTTTAGAAGTAGGCTTGATTCAGCGGGGGCAAATAAGGTTTGCATTGATTTAATGATGGGGCATAAATCAACAGAAGTTGGGGAAAGGGTTTACACCCATAAAACCATTGAAGAACTTGCAAACGCTTTAGCGTTAGTAACAAATTAGTAACAGAAAAAGCCCCAAACCCTTATAAATCAAGGGTTTG
>ERZ827471.1882-NODE-1882-length-11009-cov-4.638397_pt1 | contig 11009 bp, 9 predicted proteins | sample MGYA00519772_ERZ827471 | MGnify/ENA primary metagenome ERZ827471 (study PRJEB31778, sample SAMEA3449315) | human gut metagenome | biome: human gut; feature: human-associated habitat; material: faeces | place: United Kingdom | collected 2010/2012 ... | reverse complement strand
CAGCCTGCTGCTCGGCGAGCATCTTCTCGTAGAGGCGCGCGCGGAGCACGGCCATGGCCGCGATCTTGTTTTGCAGCTGCGACTTCTGGTCCTGCGACTGCACCACCAGCCCGGTGGGCAGGTGCGTGATGCGCACGGCCGAGTCGGTGGTGTTCACGCACTGGCCGCCCGGGCCGCCGGCGCGGTACACGTCGATGCGCAGATCGTTCTCGTTGATCTCGACCTCCACCTCGTCGGCCTCGGGCAGCACGGCCACGGTGGCCGTGGAGGTGTGGATGCGGCCCTGGCTCTCGGTCTTCGGAACGCGTTGCACGCGGTGCACGCCGCTCTCGAACTTCATGACCGAGTACACGTGGTCGCCTTTGACCTTGAACTGGATCTCCTTGAAGCCGCCGGCTTCGGAGGCCGACATGTCCATCGTCTCGGTCTTCCAGCCTTGCGCGCTCGCGAACCGCTCGTACATCTTGTACAGCTCGCCCGCGAAGATGGCCGCCTCGTCGCCGCCGGCAGCTGCGCGGATCTCTACGATGATGTCCTTGTCGTCGGCCGGGTCGGCTGGGATCAGCATGAACTTGATATCCTCTTCGAGCGCCGGCAGCTTCGCCTCGATGCCGGCGATTTCCTCCAACGCGAATTCCTTCATGTCCGGATCGGCCAGCATCTCCCTGGCTTCGGCCAGATCGTCGGCCGCCTGCACGTACTCGCGCGCCTTCTTCGCCAGAGGACCCTGGTTGGCGTACTCTTTGGCCAGGCGGTTGTATTCCTTCTGATCTGCGAGGACTGCCGGATCGCCCATCTTCGCCTGCACATCCTCGTAGGCTTCGATGATCTTCGTCAGCTTCTCGCGCATATCGTTATCCTGCATGATGGGTGCTGTCCTTTTCGACGTGGTTCCCGTGCTCGCGCGCCCCGCGCGCCAAGAACGCCCGCTCCAAGCATGCGGAGCGGGCGCCTATGCTGTAACTGGTTTATGATAGCAGATCGACCGTCGATCCGCATCTTATCCTAGATCGCCAGATACTCTGCGGCCTCTTCGGCGCAGACGGCGCCGTCGGACACGGCGGTCACCACCTGGTGCAGGAACTTCGTGCGCACGTCGCCCGCGGCGAACACGCCGGGCACCTCGGTCGCGCACGACTCATCGGCCACGATGTATCCCGTTTCGTCGCACTGCAGCGCGCCGCCCAGAAACTCGGTGTTGGGCTCGGTGCCAACGGCCACGAACAGGCCGTCCACGGCGATGTCGCGCTCCTCGCCCGTCTCGAGCATCTCGAGGCGCACGCCGGCCAGCTTGCCCTCGTCGGCCACGAGCTTGCGGGGCACGGCGTTCCACACGAACTCGAGGTTCGGCAGGTCCTCCAGGCGCTTGTGGTAGATGGCCGTGGCGCGCAGCTTGTCGCGCCGGTGCACGAGGTACACTTTCTTGCAAATGCGCGACAGATAGATGGCGTCGCCCGCGGCCGTGTTGCCGCCGCCCACCACCATGACCTCCTTGTCGCGGAAGAAGTTGCCGTCGCACGTGGCGCAGTAGGCCACGCCCCGGCCCTGGAAGGCCGCCTCCCCGGCAAAGCCCACTTTTCTGGGGTGGGCCCCGGTGGCCCACAGGACCCCGAAGCAGGACAGCGCCCCCCGGGTGGTGCGGACGGTTTTGACGTCCCCGGTCAGGTCCAGCCCCGTGACCTGGGCCAGCAGGAATTCCGCCCCGAAGGACTGGGCCTGCCGACGCATGGTCTCGGTGAGTTCGGCGCCGCTGGCCTGGGCCACACCGGGGTAGTTGACCACCTGGTGGGTGATGGTGACTTGGCCGCCGAAGTGGTCCTGCTCTACGATGACCACCCGGTACCGGGCCCGGGCCAAATAGAGCCCGGCGGTGAGGCCGGCGGGGCCGCCCCCCACGATGACCACGTCATAGAAGGTCTTGGGGTCCATCACAGCTGCCCCACCAGGTCCAGGCTGGGCTTCAAGGTTTCGGCTCCGGGCTGCCACTTGGCGGGGCACACCTCGTCCCCGTGCTGGTGGACGAATTGGCAGGCCTGGACCTTCCGCAGCAGCTCGTCGGCGTTGCGGCCTACGTTGCCGGCGTTCACCTCATAGGCCACAATCTTCCCCTCGGGGTTCACCACGAAGGTGCCCCGTTCGGCTACCCCTTCGGCTTCGATGTAGACGGCGAAGTCCTGGGACAGGACGTGGGTGGGGTCGGCCAGCATGGGGTATTGGATCTTCTGGATGCGCTCCGAGGCGTCGTGCCAGGCCTTGTGGACGAAGTGGGTGTCGCAGGAGACGGCGTAGATCTCGCAGCCGATGGCCTGGAACTGGGGGTACAGGTTGGCCAAATCCTCCAGCTCTGTGGGGCAGACGAAGGTGAAGTCGGCGGGATAGAAAAAGAACACAGACCACTGGCCCAGCACGTCCGCCTTGCACACCGGGACAAAGGCGCCCTTGTGGTAGGCCTGCACCTGAAAGGGACCAATCTCTTTTTGAATCATAGACATGGGGGAACCCCTCCTTTTTTAAAATCCAGATGTTAGCATATGCTAACTAAAAGGAGTGTACCATGCCCCAAAGGGGAAAGTCAATGCGGAAACGGACGGAGACCGTCCCAAAACGACGAAAAAAGCGGGGCCCCGTTTGGGACCCCGCCAGGGGAGGGATGGTCAGCAGACCTGCTCGAACTGGCTGTTGTACAGCTCGGCGTAGAAGCCCCCCTGCTGGAGGAGCTGGTCGTGGGTGCCGCTCTCCACGATGTCCCCCTCCCGCAGGACCAGGATGAGGTCTGCGTTCTTGATGGTGGACAGGCGGTGGGCGATGACGAAGGAGGTGCGGTGCTCCATGAGCTGGTCCATGGCCGTCTGGATCTTCTGCTCGGTGCGGGTGTCCACGGAGGAGGTGGCCTCGTCCAGGATGAGCATGGGCTTGTCGGCGATCATGGCCCGGGCGATGGTGAGCTGCTGCTTCTGCCCCTGGGAGAGGCTCACCTGGTCGTTGAGGATAGTGTCGTACCCCTTGGGCAGGGTGCGGATGAAGTGGTGCAGGCCCACGGCCTTGCAGGCTTTCTCCGTGGTCTCGTCGCTGACCCCGGGGGTGCAGTAGACCAGGTTTTCCCGGACGGTGCCCTCAAAGAGCCAGGTGTCCTGGAGGACCATGCAGAAGAGGCTGTGCACCGCCTGGCGGCTGAGGTCCTTGGTGGAGATGCCGTCGATGAGGATCTCCCCCTGCTGGATCTCGTGGAAGCGCATGAGCAGGTTGACCAGGGTGGTCTTGCCCGCCCCGGTGGGGCCCACGATGGCGATCTTCTGCCCCGGCTGGGCCACGGCGGAGAAGTCGTGGATGACGGTGGTGTCGGTGTCCTCGTAGCCGAAGGTCACGTGGCGGAACTCCACCTTGCCCTGGACCTGGGGCAGGGCGGTGGGCTTGCCGGCCTCGTCCTCCATCTCCTGGGCCTCCAGGAACTCGAAGACCCGCTCCCCCGCGGCGGCAGCGGACTGGAGGGACTGGACCGCCTGGGCGATCTGGGACAGGGGCTGGGTGAAGTACCGGACGTACAGCATGAAGGCCACGATGACCCCGAAGCTGATGGCGTCGTTGAGGGCCATGGCGCCCCCCACCACGCAGACGGCCACATAGCCGAAGTTGCCGATGAAGCTCATAATGGGCATCATCAAGCCGGACAGGCACTGGGCCTTGAAGTTGCTGCTGCAGAGGTTGGCGTTCATCTCGTCGAACTGGGCCTGGGCGTGGGCCTCCCCATTGTAGGCCTTCACCACGGTGTGGCCGGTGTAGATCTCCTCGATGTGGCCGTTGAGCTGGCCCAGGTGCTTTTGCTGGCGGCGGAAGTACTTCTGGCTCTTGCCCATGATGGCGAACATCAGGGCAAAGCCCAGCAGGCTGGCCACCACCGCGGTGAGGGTCATCCAGACGTTGGTGAGGAGCATCATCACCAGGCTGCCCAGAAGGAGGATCACGGCGGAGAGCAGGCCGCCGATGCTCTGGTTCAGGGACTGGCCGATGGTGTCCACGTCGTTGGTCACCCGGGAGAGGACGTCCCCGGTGGTGGTGCGGTTGTAGTACCACATGGGCAGGCGGTTGATCTTGTGGGAGATGTCCGAGCGCATCTCCTTGGACACCCGCTGGGTGATGGTGGCCATGATCCACCCCTGCACGGCGGAGAGGACGTAGCTGATGGCATACAGGGCCACCAGGAACAGGCCGATGCCCACCACGGTGTCCATGTCGATGGAGGGTTTGACCAGGTTGTACACCGAGGCCGGCAGGCTGTCGACGGCGGCCAGAAGGGCGTTGGTGTCGCTGCCGTCCAGGTGGGTGAGCAGGTCCAGCATGGCCTGCTGGTCCGCCCCGGAGATGGTGGTGCCTTCCACTGCCACGTCGGTGAACAGGGCGGCCTGGGCCTCCGCCGGCAGGTCTGTGAGGGCGCCGGCCAGGGCGGCGGGGTCCTCAGAATCCAGCTGGCCCAGGGTGGTCAGCAGCGGGACCTGGTCCTGGGGGGCCAGGGTGACGCCGTGGACGGTCACCGGGGAGAGGAGGGCCTCCAGCATCCCCTCCGGCAGGGAGAGGAGGAGGGCCTGCTGCTGGCTGGGGTCTGTGGCCCCCGCCAGGCTGGCCAGGGTCTCCTGGAAGGCCTGCTTCTCGGCGGGGGTGAAGTCCGGGGAGGCCAGGATGGCCCCCGCCTTCTGGGTGAGCTGGGCCTGGTCCCCCAGGCCGGCGGAGATGGCCTGGGTCACGGCCTCTAAGTTGTCGGTGAGGGTTTGGGAGACGGTGTCGGTGACGGTCTCCAGCATTGCCTGGTCGGGGGCGATGCCGGCGGTGATGGTGTCGGTCATGTCGGAGAGTTTATCCGGCCCTGCCAGGGTGAGCACCGTGCCCAGCACGGCGCAGAGGAGGGCCACCACCAGGGCCACCCGGTACCGGCGGCAGTAGCCCAGCAGCTTTTTCCAGGTGCCGATGAGGTCCTTGGCCTTTTCGCCCCCCCGGGCCATGCCCATGGGGCCCCCGTGGCCCCGGCGAGGGGGTGCGGATGTGGTGCGCGGTTCTTCCATTATGCCAATTCCTCCTTTGAAAGCTGGGAGAGTGCGATCTGCTGGTAGACCCCACAGGTCTGCATCAGGTCTTGGTGTTTGCCTATGCCGGCGATTTGGCCGTCGTCCAGGACGATGATCTGGTCGGCGTCCCGGATGGTGCCGATGCGCTGGGCCACGATGATCCGGGTGGTGTTTTGGCAGGTCTGGTCCAGGGCGCTGCGGAGGACCCGGTCGGTCTTATAGTCCAGGGCGGAGAAGGCGTCGTCGAAGAGGAGGATCTCCGGCTTCCGGGCGATGGCCCGGGCGATGGAGAGCCGCTGCTTCTGCCCACCGGAGAGGTTGGCGCCCCCCTGGGCCACGTACCCCTCATAGCCCCCCTCCATGTGGGAGACAAAGTCCTCGGCCTGGGCGGTGGCCACGGCGGCCTGCACGTCGGCCGGGGAGGGGGGCGCCTCCCCGTTGTCCCCATAGGCCACGTTGGAGGCGATGGTCCCGGTGAAGAGGGTGGCCTTCTGGGAGACGTACCCAATCTTGTTGCGCAGGCTCCGCTGGTCGTATTCCCGCACGTCCACCCCGTCCACCAGGACTTGGCCTTCGGTGGCGTCGTAGAACCGGGGGATCAGGTTGACCACGGTGCTCTTGCCGCAGCCGGTGGAGCCGATGATGGCCACCGTCTCCCCCCGTTTGGCGGTGAAGGAGATGTCTTTGAGGACGTACTCCTCCGCGTCCGGGTAGCGGAAGGAGACGTTGCGGAACTCCACCTGGCCGGGGCAGGCGGGGTCGCCGCTGGCCTGGGTGCCGTCCAGAATGGTGGGGTGGGTGTGGAGGACCTCCCCGATGCGGTGGGCGGCCACAGAGGCCCGGGGGAGGATCATAAAGATCATCACCAGCATCATAAAGGCCATGACCACCTGGATGGCGTACTGGGAAAAGACCATCATGTCGGAGAACAGGGTGAGCTTGGCCTGCATCCCCGCCTGGTCGATGAGCACGCCGCCGATCCAGTAGATGGCCAGGGACAGGCCGCTCATCACCAGCTGGATGCTGGGCAGCAGGAAGGCCAGGGTGCGCTGGGCGAAGAGCTGGTTGCCGGTGAGGGCGGCGTTGGCCTGGGCGAACTTGGTCTCCTGGTAGTCCTCGGCGTTGTAGGCCCGCACCACCCGCAGGCCGGTGAGGTTCTCCCGGGTGACCCGGTTGAGGTCGTCGGTGAGTTTCTGCATCCGGCGGAACTTGGGGGTGGCCAGCAGCAGGCAGACCCCCACCACCACCAGCAGAACCACCACCGCCACGGCGGTGGCCAGGGTCCACTCCCACTGCTTGCCGGCGATCTTATAGATGGCGAACACCGCCATGATGGGGGCCCGCAGCAGCATTTGCAGGCCCAGGACGATGAGCATCTGGATCTGGGTCACGTCGTTGGTGGAGCGGGTGATGAGGCTGGCGGTGGAGAAGCGGCCGATCTCCTCCATGGAGAAGGACTGCACTTTGGAAAACAGCCGGCCCCGGAGGGTGGCCCCCAGGGTGGCGGCGATGCGGGCCGCGCAGATGGCGGTGACCACCGAGGCAGCCAGGCTGCCCAGGGAACACACCAGCATCATCCCCCCGGCGGAGAGGATCTCCCCCATGGTGCTGCCGGCGGTCTGGACCAGGGTGGTGATTTCCGCCATATAGTCCGGGGTTTTCAGATCCAGCCACACTTGGAGGGCGATGAAGACCAGACAGACGGCAGCCAAGAGCCAGTCGGTCTTTTTCAAGTTTTGGAATACGGTTTTCATGGCATTGCTCCTTTGCGATGGGATGGGCGGAACTGATGGCTAACCCGGTTAGACGATAGAAGGCAAATCAGCCCCCTATGCCTGGCCGGGGGGCTACAGGTTCAGCTTGGGTGGGGTGAGCAGGCCCTTGATCTCTTGGGCGGTGCGGATGAAGTCCAGCAGCCGGGCTTCGCCAATCTGGTCGATGAGCAGGCCCACCTGCTGGTGCATATGGTCGGCCAGATCCTGGACGGTCTGTGCCCCCAGGGGGGTGAGGGCCACCACGGTGACCCGGGCGTCCACCGGGTCCCGCCCTTTGGTGACCAGGCCTTTGGCCACCAGCTTTTTCAGCAGCACCGCCACCCGGGCGGTGCTGACGTGGAGTTTCTCGCTGATGGTCCCTGCGGTCACCGGCTGGTCGGCCAGGTAGAGCAGGCGCAGTACGGCGCCCAGCCCGGCGTTGGCGGCGTCGATGGGTTTGAAGCAGTCGGCGGGGTGCAGGGCGACCAACTGTGACAGGATGGATGCAATCTGTTCCGGGGTTGCCACGGGGGACCGCCTCCTTTCCAAAGACTAACTGGGTTAGATTATAGACGGATTGTCTACCCCTGTCAAGGGAGGAAATGGAAAAACCGGCGGGCCGGGGCTCAGGGCCGCCCCTGGCCGGGGGCGGCCTGGTCCAGCACCACCTGGAGCAGGTCCCGGGCCAGGGGGGAGAGGACCTTCTCCCGGTGCCACACCACCCGGAACTGCCGGCGGAACACCAGGCCCTCCACGGCCACCTCCCCCACCTTGCCCTGGGCGATGGCCTCGGCGGCCACCTGGCGGGAGAGGACCGCCAGCCCCAGCCCTGCCGCCGCGGCCTGGAGCAGGGCGGTGTTGCTCACCGACTCCCACCGGGGGTGGGGGGTGAGGCCGGCGGCCTCCATCACCCGGTCAAACTCCTCCCGGGTGCCGCTGCCCTTCTCCCGGAGGAGGAGGGGCTGCCGGACAAAGGCATCCGGGGTCAGGGCGGTACCCGGGGGCACCGGCCCGTGGGGGGCGGCCAGGACGGCCAGGTGGTCCTCCTGGTAGGCCTCCCACTGGAGGGCGGGGGCGTGGGGGAGGCCCTCCATCAGGGCCAGGTCCAGGCGGTGGTCCAGCAGGGCCTCCTCCAGGGCTTTGGAGGGGGCCACGGTGACCTGGACCTCCACCTCCGGCCGCTGGGCGGCGAAGGCCCGCAGGGCCTGGGGCAGGAAGCGGGAGCCGATGGTCAGGCTGGCCCCCATGGTCAGCTTGCCCACCTGGTCCCAGTGGCGCAGCTCCCGGTCCAGGTCCTGGAACAGGCCGGCGATCCGCTGGCCATAGGTCTGGAACCGCCGGCCCTGCTGGGTGAGCACCAGCCGACGGCCCACCCGGTCAAACAGGGGCACGCCGTAGTGGGTCTCCAGCTCCCGGATGGCGGCGCTGACGGCGGGCTGGGTCAGGTGGAGCTGCTGGGCGGCCTTGGTGGCGCTGCACCCGCAGGCGCACACCGCCAGAAAGATGTGAATGTGGCGAATGGTCATGGAAATGCCTTCCCTTATATGAATTTTGTTATGATTCTGATAGTATACTATGATTTTACGCCGGGGGCAAGAGGGGGTATAATACCGGCAGAATACCATGTTGGGAGGGATGCCCCTTGGCAGAACCTTTGGAAAAACCCCGGTACCGGGCGCTGTTCTGGTCCACCTTTCGCCTGAGCGCCTGCACCTTTGGGGGGGGCTACGTCATTGTGCCCCTGATGCGGAAAACCTTTGTAGAGAAACTCCACTGGATCGACGAGGGGGAGATGATGGACTTCACCGCCATCGCCCAGTCCACCCCCGGGGCCATGGCGGTGAACGCCTCCATCCTGGTGGGGTACCGGATGGCGGGGGTCCCCGGGGCCCTGGTGACGGTGGGGGGGACGGTGCTGCCCCCGTTGATCATCATCTCGGTGATCTCCCTGTTTTACCAGGCCTTTCGGGCCAACCCCATTGTGAACCTGGCCATGACCGGCATGCTGGCCGGGGTGGCGGCGGTGCTGTGTGACGTGGTGTACACCATGGCCCGGTCGGTCCTCCGGCCGAGGAAATGGGTGCTGCCGGCGGTGCTGATGGTCCTCTCCTTCCTGGCGGTGGCGGTGGGGGGGTGGAACCCCATCCTGGTCCTCCTCCTCTGCGGCGGGGTGGGGGCGGTCCAGCTCCTGGCCCCCCGGCGGAAGGGGAAGAGAGGGGGGCAGCAGCCGTGATCTACCTGGAACTGCTGTGGAGTTTTGTCCAGATCGGCCTGTTCAGCATCGGCGGGGGATACGCCGCCATGCCCCTCATCCAGCACCAGGTGGTGGACCTGCACCCCTGGCTGACCATGACCCAGTTTGCCGACGTCATCGCCATCGCGGAGATGACCCCCGGCCCCATCGCCCTCAACGCCGCCACCTTTGTGGGGATTCAGGTGGCGGGCCTCCCCGGGGCCCTGGTGGCCACGGCGGGGAGCGTGCTGCCCTCCTGCGTCATCGTGCTGCTGCTGGCCTTCCTGTACTATAAGTTCAAGGGGTTCTCGGTGATCCAGGGGATCCTGGCAGGGGTACGGCCGGCGGTGGTGGCCATGATCGCCTCGGCGGGGGTGTCCATGGTGCTGCTGGCGGTGTACGGCACCCGGACCCTGCCGGCGGACCCCACGGCCGTCCAATGGACGGCGGTGGCCATCCTGGCCGGGGGGCTGGTGGTGCTGCGGAAGTGGAAGGTGAATCCGGTTTGGGTGATCCTCGGCTCGGGCCTTGTGGGAATCCTGGCGGGAATTTTGTAAGGGGCGAGGGGGGTTGGCGCTTCGTTCGGGGCGGTAGCGTACGGGGGTGTCAGAGATTCTGTTTGGGTTGAGGCCCCTTACAAAATTGGGGGATGCACCCCGAACCATACCCATAACAAAAGGAGAGAGCCTGGCTCTCTCCTTTTTTGTGCAACTTTTTTTCGGGGAACGTGTACGTTTTCGTGCAAGTATGGACCGGGTGCCCGGGTAGGGTGAGGGGGCTGGAAGTGGGTCCAGCGCCGGAAAACCGGGGGGCCAGCCGGGAAAAGGGCCGCCGGGGGAAACCTCCGCCCAGGCGGGGCGCGGAGGCGTTATCCACACCCAGTTATCCACACCCGGGGCCAGATTTGACCCCGGTCCGGATTTGGCCTACCCCGGTCCGAATCTGGCCTGGGGGGGGTCCGAATTTGGCCCCCTATTCAAGTAATTTAACCAAGTGAGTAAATCAATCTATATGCTTATAGGGGGCGGGGAGTTGCCTGTGGAAAAGTCGGGGAATGTGGAAAACTCACAGCCGCCGGAACAGCTCCATGAGGGGCACCATCAGGCAGTGGGGGATGAACTTGGCCGCCACCCGGTGCAGGGTGCACACGATGCCCGGGGTGGCCACCCACAGGTTCACCGCGCTGGCGGCCAGGGAGAGGGCCACCACCGACTTGCTCCGGGAGGCCAGGGGGAAGTGGTGGAACTGGCCGGCCTTGCCCTCCTGGGCCAGGGGGATGAACTCCGTGTCCTTCACCCAGTAGGGGCACACGGCGGTGACGTGGATGCCCTTGGGGAGGAGCTCGTGGTGCAGGGTCTTGGCGTAGCTGTGGAGGAAGGCCTTGGTGGCGGCGTACACCCCCAGCCCCGGCATGGGCTGGAAGGCGGCGGTGGAGCAGATCTCCAGCACCCGGCTGCCCCGGGTGAGGTAGGGCAGGCACAGGCCGGTGACCCCCACGGCAGCCCAGCAGTTGAGGTCGATCATGGCCAGGTTGTCCCCGGGGTCCACGGCGGCGATGTTGCCCATCTTGCCAAACCCCGCCGCGCACACCAGGCGGGTGACCACGGGCTGCTCCTGGGCCAGCAGGTCCCGGAGGGTGTCCAGGGACTCCTGCCGGGTCAGGTCCAGGGGGATGGCCCGGACGGGGCAGGCGGCGAGGGTGGACAGGGCCTCCAGCCGGTCCTTCCGCCGGGCGATGGCCCAGATCTCCTGGACCTTGGGGTCCCGGCTGAGCTGGCGGACGTACTCCTGCCCCAGCCCGCTGGAGGCCCCGGTGATCAGAGCGATGGATTGTGACATGTGACGCACCTCCTGGGGGTGGGCCGCACCCGGCGGCGCCGGGTGGCCTTGCTTGCCTGCTGGAATCGGCAGGGGGTTCATTCTTGGACCTTCGCAGGTTAGGACCTGCGGGGTGGGTTCCCGCCC
>ERZ827471.1875-NODE-1875-length-11039-cov-3.105062_pt1 | contig 11039 bp, 11 predicted proteins | sample MGYA00519772_ERZ827471 | MGnify/ENA primary metagenome ERZ827471 (study PRJEB31778, sample SAMEA3449315) | human gut metagenome | biome: human gut; feature: human-associated habitat; material: faeces | place: United Kingdom | collected 2010/2012 ... | reverse complement strand
TTTCCAATATATTTCATTATTCCCTCCAATATATTTAATTTTTTAATATATTACAATTTTATTTCAAATTTGCATTAACCAATTCAATTATATTACACTGTTTTATGTCTTTCAAGTAATTTTTCCTAAAAATCTAAAATTCAAATCTCACTTTCTTAATAATATTTATTTAGTAAAAAAATATTTTTTTACTAAGTTATATGTTACTATTCAAAATGTATATAATAAAAATTAATTTTAAATTTTAAAAATTCAATACATAAATAAATTATTAACTTAGATATACTCTGGACAGCAAAAATTTAATTATTAAAATATTATTAAGATTAACCAAAATATTGTTATTGTCATATTATGTATGATATAATTAAAATTAGAATAAATATTGATTATGAGGTATTTTTATGAAGTTTAATGATACAAATATTCTTGATTATTTCCAAGAAAATGAAAAAGAATTTTTTGATATAATAGATGAATTGATAAAAAATGAAACTGTGCAAAAAATGAAGAATTTTAGGCAGCACTATGAAACTAGCTGTTTTGACCATTGTTTAATGGTTTCTTACTATTGCTATCTTACCTGTAAAAAATATGGATTAGATTATGTTTCTGCAACTAGAGCCGGTATGTTACATGACTTATTTCTATATGATTGGAGAAAAAGGCAAGATGATAGAAAAGGTCTTCATGCTTTTACTCATGGAAAAACTGCATGTGAAAATGCTTGTAAAATTTTCAATTTAAATAATAAAGAAAAAGATATGATTACAAATCATATGTGGCCTGTTACTTTAACAATGCCAAAATCTTTTGAAGGCCTTATTCTAACTTTCGTAGACAAATACTGTGCAACAACTGAAACTTTTGAAGTCTTAAAATCAAGAATGTTTACTAAAAAAATGTTTAGATATGCTTATGTATTTTTAAGTTTAATTATAATAAGAATTTAATTTTATAAATAAATTCTTCTCTTTTTCCAACTTTTATAATATAATATCAATATAGTAAAAAATATAATTATATTTTTTACTATACTTTATAATTATATTAGGTGATTTTATGAAAAAAATTTTATTCAAAGGCTGTGGAACAGCTATCTGCACACCATTTAATGATTCAGGTGTAAATTTCGAGGAATTTAAAAAATTAATTAATTTCCAAGTTGATAATGGTGCTGATGCTATCATTGTTTGCGGAACAACTGGTGAAGCTTCTACTATGACTACTGAAGAAAAAATTGCTACTATTAAATGTGCCGTTGAAACTTCTAATGGTAGAATTCCTGTTATTGCTGGCACTGGTGGTAATAACACAAAACAAGTTATTGAATACTCTAAAACAGTTGAAAAATTAGGAGTAGATGGTCTTTTAATTGTAACTCCTTATTACAACAAATGTACCCAAAATGGTTTAGTCCTTCATTACACTGCTATTGCTAATGAAGTTTCAATCCCTATAATTTTATATAGTGTGCCTAGCAGAACTGGAGTTAATATTGAACCTAAAACCTGTTTAAAACTTTCAAAAATTGAAAATATTGTTGCAATAAAAGAAGCTAGTGGTAACATTTCCCAAGTTGCTGAAATTGCACATTTATGTGGTGATAATCTACATATTTATTCAGGTAATGATGACCAAATCTTACCTATTTTATCTTTAGGTGGATTAGGTGTTATTTCTGTTTTATCTAATTTAGAACCACAATATACTCATAATATTGTCCAAAATTTCTTCGAAGGTAATATTACTCTTGCAACTCAAATGCAGTTAAATGCTTTACCTTTAATAAAAGCTTTATTTTCTGAGGTTAATCCTATACCTATAAAATCAGCTTTAAATCAAATTGGATTTAATTTTGGAGTTCCTCGATTACCTCTTACAGAAATATCTAGTGAAAAAGAAGCTCTACTTGCAAAAGCTTTGAAAGAGTTTAAATACTAAGAATTAATTGTTGAAACTAAGAAATATAGCTATCCACCAAAAATTTCATTAGTTTAAAATTATAGTAATTAATTATTTAAGTTTTAAAACAATTATGGATGATAGAATTTTAACTGATAAAGTACCAATTATTTAAATATAAAATTAAAATACGAAATAAAAAAAGTAGAAAGAAAGGATTATAATATATAAATTATTCTTAATTATACACAACTATCAATATATTATATAAATATGGTGAATTTATGATAAAAGTTTTAGTAAATGGCTGCAATGGAAAAATGGGAAATATAGTTTGTGATTTAGTTCTAAAAAGTGATTTATTTGAGCTAATAGGAGGATTTGATATTAATTCTAATATTAATTGTAATTTTCCTATTTTTACAAGTATTAATGATATAAATATAAAACCTGATGTCATTATAGATTTTTCTATTCCTGTTGCAACTTTAAATATATTAAATTATGCAATAAATGAAAAAATTCCTATTGTAATAGCAACAACTGGATTTACAGATGAACAAAATGATTTTATTGAAAAATGTAGCAAGGAAATTCCTATTTTCAAATCTGCTAATATGTCTTTTGATATTATGGTTATGAAAAAAATTGTATCTTATCTTGCTCCTATATTTACTAATACAGATATAGAAATAGTTGAAACACATCACAATAGAAAAATAGACAGTCCAAGTGGTACTGCACAAATGTTAGCTGATAGTATTAATGGAGCTCTTGATAATAGTTTGCATTATGAATATGATAGACATTCAAAACATCAAAAAAGAGCTCAAAACGAAATTGGAATAAGCTCTATACGAGGTGGTAATATTGTTGGTGAACATGAAGTGAAGTTTTTTGGAGAATTTGAAACTTTCGAAATAAAACATACTTCACATTCTAGAAATATATTTGCAGAAGGTGCTTTGAAAGCAGGTCAATTTATTGTTGAGCAATCTGCTGGATTGTATAACATGGAAGATTTATTTTCAATTTAAATAAATATCTATCTTCATTACATGCTTATAAATGGGTGAAATAATTCCTAAAAAAACTAGTAAAAATCTCCTAAGTTTATTAAATAAGCTTGGGAGATTTTTATAAATTTATTAAATAATTTTTTATTATTCAGCTTTTTTTTCTTCTGGTGCAGCTTCTACTGTTTCAACTGTTTCTTCTTTTACTGTATCTACAACTTCTTGAGCTACAACATTTTCTGTTTCAACAGCTGGAGCTTCTTCTGGAGCTGATTCTACTGCTGGTTCTTCAACTAAATCTTCTTTTACTATAATTTCTCTGTTTTCAATTCTAGCACCTACTTGTTCTTTAGTTTTAGCAGCTTTACCAACTCTATCTCTTAGGTAATATAATTTTGCACGTCTTGCTTTACCAACTCTTACTAATTCTACTTTTTCTACTAATGGAGAGTGTACTAAAAATGTTTTTTCAACACCTACTCCATATGATGTTTTTCTAACTGTAAATGTTTGGTTAAGACCTCCTCCTTGTACTTTTATGATTATTCCTTCAAATACTTGGATTCTTTCTTTATTTCCTTCTTTGATTCTTACGTGCACTTTTACTGTATTACCAACTTTTAATTCTGGTATTTTATTTTTTAGCTGTTCGTGTTCAATAGATTTTATAATATCCATTTTAGAAATTCCTCCTTCTTCTAGTGTCAGAGCTAAATTAAAAATTTACTCTGCATTTTTATTTTCTATTAATTCTGGTCTTTTTTTCTTCGTTATTTCTAACGATTTTTCTTTTCTCCATTTATTTATATTTTCATGGTGTCCTGAAAGTAATATTTCTGGAACTTTTTCTCCTTCAAAGACTTCTGGTCTTGTATATTGTGGATATTCTAAAAGTCCATTTGAAAAACTTTCTTCTTTTATAGAATCTTCTTTCAAAACTCCTTCTACATATCTGCTGACACTATCTATTAATACCATTGCAGGAAGTTCCCCTCCTGTTAATACATAATCTCCTATCGATATTTCCTCATCTACAATTTTATCAAGTACCCTTTGGTCTATACCTTCATAATGACCACAAAGTATAATTAAATGTTCTTCTTTTGATAGTTCTTCTACTTTTTTTTGGTTTAATGTTTTCCCTTGTGGCGACATATATATAACTTTTGCATTTTTTTCTTTAATAGAATTATATGCATTATATACAACATCTGGTTTCATAACCATTCCTGCACCACCACCATATGGTGTATCATCAACTTTTTTATGTTTATCTTTAGAAAAATCTCTAATATTTATCAAATTGATATTTATTATATTTTTTTCTATCGCTCTTCCTATAATGCTTTGCTTTAAATTTTCAAACATTTCTGGAAAAAGTGTTAAAATATCAAATTTCATTTTTAATATCCTTTCAATTTAAACATAAGTACATTAATGTTTTTAATTTTAGATTACATTAATCCTTTAATAATATGAACTATCATTTTTTTATTTTCCATATCAATTTGTTTAATAACATCTGATATTGCTGGTAAAAGAATTTGTTTACCTAATTCATTTTTTACTACATATATGTCATTACTACCAGTATTAAATATGTCTTCGAGTTTTCCTAATAAAATATTTTCATCTGTATATACATCTATTCCAATCAAATCTACTATGTAATATCTATCTTCTTCTAAATCTTCTACTGAATCCCTAGAAAGTTTAAGATAACTATTTCTTAGTTTTTCTGCTTGTTCTACTGTATTTATAGATTTAAATTTTATTAAAACCATATCTTTATGATATTTTACTTCTTCAATTTCATATTCAATTTTAGTATTATTTTTTTCAACATATACTTTTTTTAAATCATCAAATCTTTTTATATCATCTGTAAAAGGTTTTACTTTAATCATTCCTTTTATTCCAAATGTATTTACTATTTGACCAATTTCTAAATCTGATACCATATTCTTTTACTCCAATTATTCTTCTATAAATTCAACAGCAACTTTCATTTTTTCTTTCCCTGCTACTGCTTTCATTACAGTTCTGATAGATTGTGCAATTTTGCCTTGCTTTCCTATCACTCTACCCATGTCGCTTTCTGCAACTTTAACTTTAAAAGTAATTGTTTTATCTTCTTTTACTTCTTCAATTTCAACTGCATCTTTATTTTCGACTAGGTTTGAAATTATTGTTTTTAATATTTCTTTCATTTTTACTATCATTCCTTTCTCTTAAGGATACATTCCGTAAATAATTTTAAATTCATATTATTGGTCGTTTCCTGTAAGAGTTCAATTTTAAGTAATATAAAGAAAAATTAGTTAGCTTTTTCGATTAAAGCTTTAACTGTATCTGTTGGTTTTGCACCATTTTTTATCCATTTTTCAACTTTTTCTTTATCTAAAACTATTGTTGCTGGTTCTGTCATTGGATTGTAAGTTCCTAATTTTTCAATTATTTTACCATCTCTTGGAGCTTTTGAATCTGCAACTACAATGTGATAAAATGGAGCTTTTTTCTTTCCTTGTCTTTGTAATCTGATTTTTACCATTATTTTCACCTCCCGAATCAGTGTTAAAACTTTTTGTTTTAACTTTATATCTATAAATTTAAAAAGTTAATAACTAAATTATATTATTTTAAAATTTGAAATTTTTTAAAGTGTTTTCATCAATACCTTTCATTAATTTTTTCATTCCACCTTTATTGTTTTTCATTTGTTTCATCATTTTTTGTGTCATTTCAAAAGATTTCATAAATTTATTAATGTCTTGTACTGTTGTTCCACTACCTTTTGCAATTCTTTGTCTTCTACTTGCATTTAAAAGTTTTGTATTTCTTTTTTCTTCTTTTGTCATTGAACAAATAATTGCTTCTATTTTTTCAAATTCTTTATCATCTACTTTTAGGTCTTTTATTTGATTCATTCCTGGTATTAGTTTTAATAATGATGAGAAAGAACCCATTTTTTTAACTTGTCTTATTTGTAATAAATAATCGTCTAAGTCTAATTCTTTCTTCTTCATTTGTTTTTCCAACTTTTCAGCTTGTTCTAAATCAAATGACTCTTCTGCTTTTTCTATTACTGATAATATATCTCCCATCCCTAGAATTCTTTGTGCCATTCTATCTGGATGAAATTCTTCTATATCATTAAGTTTTTCACCTGTTGCTGCAAATTTTATTGGTTTTCCTGTAACATTTTTTACTGATAATGCTGCTCCACCTCTTGTATCACCATCTAGTTTTGTTAGTACAATTCCATCTATTCCAACAGTATCACTAAATTTTTGTGCTACATTTACTGCATCTTGACCTGTCATACTATCTACTACAAGTAATATTTCATGTGGTTTTACATTCGCTTTTAAATTTTTTAATTCTTCCATCAATTCTTCATCTATATGAAGTCTACCTGCTGTGTCTAATATAACAACATCATTTAATTTTGACATTGCAACTGACATTGCTTGTCTTGCAATATGAACAACATCTTTTGAGTTTTCATTTGCAAATACTGGTATGTTTAATTGGGCTCCTACAACTTGTAATTGCTTTATAGCTGCTGGTCTATATACATCACATGCAACTAATAGTGGTTTCTTTCCTTGCTTTCTTAATAAATTTGCAAGTTTTCCTGCTGTTGTTGTTTTTCCTGAACCTTGCAACCCAACTAACATAATTATTGTCGGTGGATTTGGAGTAAAACTAATTTTACTTGTTTCTCCTCCTAATAATTGAACTAATTCATCTTTTACTATCTTTACAACTTGTTGACCTGGTGTTAATGATTTCAAAACATCTTGCCCTAAAGCTTTTTCTTGAATGGTGCTAATAAATTCTTTAACGATTTTATAGTTAACATCTGCTTCTAACAATGCAAGTTTTACTTCTCTTAACATTTCTTTTAAATCCGAATCTGTAATTCTTGCTTTTCCTCTAATTTTTCTTGTTATTTCTTGTAATCTAGAAGATAATCCTTCAAAAGCCATATTTTTCAACTCCCATTCTATTTTTCACTTTAGTTTAAATTATAAAGCGATACAATTTAATTCATTTTTTATATGTTCCAATAACTTTGCAACTTGCTCGTCTGAATATTCTTTTTGGATTTTTGTAATTTCCAATAAAATATTTTCAATCTTCTTTTCTTGTTTCAACATCCTTTTCATAAATAATAGCTTTTCTTCATATTCAAAAAGCTTTTTTTCCCCCTTTTTGATATTATCTCTAACAGCCTGTCTTGTTATATTTTTATTCTCTGCTATTTCTGATAAAGATAAATCTTTGTTATAGTAGTCATCTATGAATTCAAATTGTTTTTCTGTTAATAAATTACCATATAAGTCACATAGTACACTTATCTTTACATTTTTCTCCATATATACTACCTCTTTTCAAATGTAATGCTAATATACTTTACACCATTTTTAGTGATTTGTCAAGTATTTCTCAAAAAAATAATGAAATAAGATGATTTCGTTCTACTGTTCAGACTAAATTTTTTATCCTTAAGATTATTTTTAAAACATTTTAATAAAAATTTAATCTTTCAAACAAAATCAACTAATGTATATTCTAAACAGTAATCTACTTCTTATTTCACTATCATTTTATATAAAGCTATTGGTCTTTGTTTCAAATACTACTCTTTTACATTATTTAGTATCTGAAACATTTTTTCATTAATTATTTTCTTAGTTCCGCATTTAATGTCTTTTGCAATTCACTTATTATATTTTCCATAACAACATTTATTTCATCATCACTTAATGTTCTATTTTTATCTCTAAAAATTAATGAATATGCCACACTCTTCTTGTTTTCTCCTAATTTCTCATTTCTATAAATATCAAATAATTGCATTTTTTCTAAAAGTTTTTTAGCTTTTTTAGTTATTATTTTTTCTATTTGTCCAACTTCTACTTTTTCATCAATAATAATTGCTATATCTCTTTCTACCGCTGGAAATTTTGGAACTTCTACATATTTTTTATTAGCCTTAGAGTATTTAGTAACTTTACTTAAATTAACTTCTGCTAAATATGCTCTCTTTTCTATTCCATAATTGTCTAAAACTTCTGGATGTACCTCTCCAATAGTTGCAATTACATCTATTCCAACTTTAATATTAGCACATCTTCCTGTATGATATGACTCATTTTCTGTTTCTCTTACTATATCATATCTGTTTATAGATGATGTTTGTAATACATTTTCTATTAACCCTTTTACCGCATAAAAATCAATCTCATCTCCATACATTCCTATTGTCAATATATTTTCTTGTAATGGAACCTCTCCTCTTTCTACTTCATTATTTATATTTTTATAGTTCTTAGATATATCAAATAGCTTAGCAGTTGGATTTTTCTTATTTGCATTTATTGCTAATGTTTGCATCATACTTGGAATTGTAGATGGTCTCATTAATCTATATTCATCACTTAATGGATTTTGTATTAATATTGATGTTTCTTTTAAATCTTTATTTATTTTTGATTTTTCTAAATCTTTATCGCTTACAAACCCATATGTATAAATTTCTGAAAGTCCACTATTTACTAAAACATTTTTTATTTTTTGTTCTATTTTTTGTTCTTTGCTTCTAATTCCTATTGTTGTATCTGATTCTACTAATGTTGTATCTAATTTATCATATCCATAAAATCTCAAAACCTCTTCTGAAATATCTGCTAATTGTTCTATATCTGTTCTAAAATATGGTGCTATTGCAATATCATTTTCTACTTTTATTTCTAGTTTTTCTAAAGTATTTATCATTTCTTCTTTTGATATTTTTGTTCCTAATAATTTGTTTATTCTATCATAGTCTAAGTTTATTTTATTAACCTTTTGCTTTGTAGGATATACATCAATTTTTCCTTCTACTACTTCTCCTGCATTTAATTCTTTTACTAGTTCTATTGCTCTATTAATTGCTCTTAATGCATTTTCTGATGATAGTCCTTTTTCAAATCTTGATGAACTTTCTGTTCTTAACCCTACTTTTTTAGCTGTTTTTCTTACAGCTCCTCCATAGAATGACGCAGATTCAAACACTACTGTTTCTGTATCTTTTTCTATTTCTGAGTTCATTCCTCCCATAACTCCTGCAATAGCAACTGGTTTTGTTTCATCTGCTATTACTAAATCATTTTCATCAAGTGTTCTTTCTTCTTCATCTAATGTTGTTATTTTTTCTCCATTTTTTGCCCTTCTTACTGTTATATGTTTTCCTTCAATAGAGTTAATATCAAAAGCATGCATAGGTTGACCCATTTCTAGCATTACATAATTTGTAATATCAACTATATTGTTTATACTTCTTATTCCACAAGCATTTAATCTTCTAACTAACCATTCTGGAGATGGAGCTATTTTTACATTTTTTACAACTCTCGCAATATATCTATAACATAAATCTGGTGCTTCTATGTCTACTTTTAATCCTTCTATTTCTTTTTTATCTTCTATTTTTAGCTCATCAATATTTTTTCTAGGATTTTTAAATTCTTTTTCCAATGAAACTGCTGTTTCTCTACCTAATCCTTCAATAGATAAACAGTCCGGTCTATTAGGAGTAATTTCAAAATCTATTATATCTTCTCTTAAATTAAGAATATCAACTATATTTTCTCCTAATTTACTTTCAAGATTTTTATTTAATATCATTATTCCATGTTCGATTTGTCCTGGATATTGATTAATATCTAAACCTAATTCTCCTACTGAACACATCATTCCACAAGAATCAATGCCTCTTAATTTTCCTTTTTTTATTTTAACACCGCCAGGAAGTTCAGAACCATCTTTAGCTACTGGTACAATATCACCAACTTTTATATTATCTGCCCCTGTAACTATTTGTACTTTTTCATCTCCTAAATCCATTTGCGTTATAACTAAATGGTCTGAATCTGGATGTTTTACAATTTCTAATATCTTTCCTACAACTACATTTTTTATATCATTTCCTCTTTGTTCTATTGTTTCAACCTTAGAACCTGTCATTGTTAAAATATCTCCTAATTTGACAGCATCTACATCTATATCACTATATTCTTTTAACCATTCTATACTTGCTTTCATTATAAATCTCCTCTCTTAACCATTAAAATTGTTTTAAAAATCTTACATCATTTTCAAATAATAATCTCATATCATCTATTCCAAATTTTGCCATTGCAATTCTTTCTACTCCAAACCCAAATGCAAAACCTGAATATTCTTCTGGGTCTATACCACAATTTCTTAATACATTTGGATGTACCATTCCACATCCTAAAAGTTCAATCCAACCTTCTCCTTTACATACTCTACATCCTTTTCCTCCACATACGAAACAAGAAACATCTGCTTCTGCTGATGGCTCTGTAAATGGGAAATGATGTGGTCTAAATCTTATTTTAGTATTTTCTCCTAAACATTTCTTAGCAAACATTTCTAATGTTCCTTTTAAATCAGCCATTGAAATATTTTTATCTATAACTAAGCCTTCTACTTGATGGAATACTGGTGAATGTGTAGCATCTACACTATCAGATCTGTATACTGTCCCCGGACATATTATTTTAATTGGTGGTTTTTCATTTTCCATAACTCTTGCTTGAACTGGTGATGTTTGACTTCTTAAAACTAATTCTTCATTAATATAAAATGTGTCTTGTATGTCTCTTGCTGGGTGGTCTGGTGGTGTATTTAGTTTATCAAAATTATATATAGCCTTTTCTACTTCTGGTCCATCTGCTATTTTATATCCCATTCCTAGGAAGATTTCTTCTACCTCTTCAATTATTTGAGTTATTGGATGTTTTGAACCTAAGTCAATTTTTTTACTTGGTTCTGTTACATCTATAACTTCATTTTCTAATCTTTTTTGTAGTTCTTGTTTTTTTAGTTCTTTTTCTTTTTCTTGAATTAAATTTTCTAATTCATCTCTTACTTTATTTACTAAGCTTCCTATAACTGGTCTTTCTTCAGGAGATAATTTTCCCATACCTCTTAATACAAGTGTTAATTCTCCTTTTTTCCCAAGATATTTTACTCTTAAATCGTTTAGCATTTTTAAGTCTTTACTTTCTTTAATTTCTTTAATTGAACTTTCTTTGATATTTT